>Ga0209945_1000004_pt1 | contig 115807 bp, 121 predicted proteins | sample SalPonR2_A_D2_MG_FD_185703 | JGI IMG/M metagenome (GOLD analysis project Ga0209945, IMG submission 185703) | Salt pond soil microbial communities from South San Francisco under conditions of wetland restoration - Salt Pond MetaG R2_A_D2_MG... ...
CGCGACGCGCTGCGTGACTGGGTGGACCCGCCGGTGACGCTGTCCGAAGAGACGCTCGCCGACCTGGAAGAAAGTCGGGAGCAGGCGGACCGAGACGAGACAGTGTCCGCCGAAGAGGCGCGTGAGCGGCTGGGGCTGGATGACTGACGTCGAGTACACCGAACAGGCCCTCAGCCATCTGGACGGTCTCGACCCGCAGGCCGCCGACCGCGTGATGAACAAAGTCGACGAGGCGACCGAATGGACCGAACACCGCTTGGAGCCACTCTCCGGGTTTCCGTACTACAAGCTACGAGCCGGCGATTACCGCGTTATTATCACCTGGGACCGCGAGACTAACCTCCTCCGCGTCGAGGCCGTCGGCCACCGGCGAAACGTGTACGACCGGCACCTCCCGCCGTAGCGTCTCGTCGGAGGGTGACGGTCTCAACACTAACTCTCCGACCAGCAAGGATTTACCGCTGAAAGCCGACAAGCAGACAATGGCGAGTTCACTGCTGACCGCGACGCTCGCGTGGCTCTCCGTCGGCGGCTTCGTCGCCGGCGCGCTCGCGATGTACTACCACGAGCGGGCGGGCCGACTGCTGACGGCGACGACGTGGGGCGTCTTCGGTATCTTCTGGGGCACGCTCGTCCCGCAGTTCTGGTTCGTCGGGTCGAGCTTCATCGAGGCGGCGCTCGCGCTCGTCGCCGTCCCGCTGTGTTTCTACACCGGCTATCTGCTGCTCGACGGCCGCGACTCCCTGTTCGTCATCTCGCGGGCCGTCGCCGTGATGGGCGTGATCTACCTGCCGGCGACGACCATCGACGCCATCTACGAGCCGATGATTCGGACGGTGACGCTCCAGACCCAGTGGGCGATGAACGCGCTCGGCTACCACCCCGAGCTGGTCGCCAACGACAACGGACTCCAGAGCGTCTTTCTGTTCGTCCGGCCCAACGGCCACCGCATCCTCACGGAGATCGAACTCGCGTGTACCGGACTGGGAAGCATGGCCATCTTCGCCGGTCTCATCACCGCGGTCGATGCGCCACTCGACCGGAAGGCGAAGGCGTTCCTCGTCTCGATTCCCGTCATCTGGGGGCTGAACCTCGTCCGGAACGTCTTCATCGCCGTCGCCTTCGGCGAACAGTGGTTCCGGGTGTTCGTCCCGCAGGTGCTCGCGCTGTTCGGGCAGAGCGACCCCTACTACGTCTCCTTCCTCGTCGCCGATAAGATTCTGAGCCAGTCGGCGTCGGTCGTCGCGCTCGTCGCCATCATGTTCGCGACGCTGCGCTATCTTCCGGAGCTCAAGACCGTCGTCGCCGACCTGCTGTATCTCGTCACCGGCGACGAACACGAGTTCGACTTCGGCGACCCGCCGGGACGCGGCGGCGTCCGCGCCGACGGCGGCCGCGAGGAGTAATCAGACCGGTTCGGACAGTTCTTCGGGTGCACCAGCCAACTCGCGGAGCGCGTCCGACTCGATGTAGTGGAGTTCGCCCGGGACGATGAGCAGGTGGAGCGGGTCGCCAAACTCGCGGGTAGCGAGGTCGCTCAACAGACCGGCCTCGACGCGCGGCTCGGGCGAGCCGGCTCGACAGACCACGACTCCGAGTACGTCCTCGTACCCGTCGGCGAGCAGGTCGGCGGCCACGTCACCGGTCATGTACTCGCCGCGCTCCTGCTTGATATCGAGATAGACGAGCGTGTGGAGGCCGCGCTCTCGGTTCGCGTCCAGCGTGTCACACACGGAGTTTGGGACGCCGTCGCCGCCGTGTGCGTACGGGAACGGAAGCGTCGTCGCCTTCCCGAAGCGGTAGTTCTGCAGGCCAGTCAGCGACGCGGCCGCTGCCGAGGCGGTCGTTCCGTGAATTACGCGCGTCTGGATGCCGCGGTCGTGGGCGCGCAGCCGGAGGTCGACGTGCGTCGTCGAAATCATGGTGTCGCCGGCGGTGAGGAAGACGGCGTCTCCCGACTCGGCAGCGTCGAGAATCGGCTCCGGCTCCTGTTCGGTGCCGGCGCGGTCGCGCACGTCGATATCGACGCCGTGGTGTGTGGCGAGCGACTCGGGGTCGGTCCCCATCAGCCGCGACGTGTAGAACTCGGCGAACACCTCGTCTGCCGCCCGGAGCGCGCGCTGGCCGTCGACGGTGATCGAGTCTTCGTCCCACAAGCCGAGTCCGACGAACGTGAGCATACACAGTCCATCGGTGGCACAAGAATAAGCGCCCCGTTCACGCCCGGCGTCCGTCACGCTTACCGCCGCCGGCCCACTCTCTCCGGCAATGAGTGTCCCGTGCGTCCGCGTCCCGCCCGAGGAGGGCGAGACGACGCGGGCGATGCTCGCCGACCGGAACCTCGTCCGCGACGACTACGACATCACCGTCGCCGACGGCTGGCTCTACATCCCCGTCACCGACGCCGACGCGATTGCTCACCACGAGGTCGTCTCGTTCGACGCGCCGCGCCGCGAGACCCAGACGCTCCCCGAGGACATTCTCGGGTTCGAGCCGTCGCTGGAACGGCTCGGTCGCATCGTCATCCTCGACGAGGACGACGACGAGCGCGCACGACGTGTCGCCGACGCGGTGATGGACTCGTCGCTGCCCGTCGACACTGTCGTCAACCGCGCCTCCGAGATTCGGGGGGAACTCCGCGTGCGCGAGTGGGACGTGCTCGCCGGCGACGGCACCGAGACCGTTCACACGGAGTACGGCACCGAACTGCTGCTCGACATCGCGGAGGTGTACTTCTCGCCCCGGCTCGCGACGGAACGCCACCGCGTAATCGAGCAGGTCACCCCCGACGAGCAGGTGTTCGACATGTTCGCCGGCGTGGGTCCCTTCGCCGTCCCGATGGCTGCCCGGGGCGCGGCCGTCGTCGCCTGCGACCTGAACCCTCGGGCCGTCGAGTACCTGCGCGAGAACGCGGCCCGGAACGGTGTCGAAGCCGACCTCACCGCCGTCGAGGGTGACGTGCGCGAGGTCGCCGCCGACTGGGACGGGTGGGCCGACCGCGTCGTCATGAATCTCCCGCATACGGCGAGTGAATTTCTCGATACCGCGGTCGCACTGGCCGGCGACGAGTGTGTGCTCCACCTGTACAACATCCAGCACGACTCCGACCCGTTCGGGCCGGGCGAGCGCGCGATTCGCGAGGCGGCGGGCGAGGCGTACGCCATCGATATCGAGACGCGACGCGTCGTCCGGTCGTACGCCCCCCACGAGGAGAACGTCTGTCTGGACGCTCGCCTCCGCCGTCGGTGAGTTTGGTTCGCAACCCTTTTACTCGCCGTCGTACCATGAACGGTTGCGCGCCGGAGTAGCTCAGCTGGCAGAGCGATTCCTTCGTAAGGAATAGGCCGAGGGTTCAAATCCCTCCTCCGGCTTTCTGCCCGAGCGAACCGAGGCTGACATCAATAGAGGGGTCTGAACCGGGACACGGCGACAGACCGTGGTTCGAACCCCCCACCTCCGGCTCTTGTGTCGACTGCTTCGGCGTGAGCGGCGGTGCTCTTCGGAGTCAGTGTAACGCGAACAAAACGGGTTTTCCTGTTCGGTGTAAACCGCGGATAACGCTCACTATGTCTGGACAGTACGACCTCGTCATCGTCGGCGGCGGTATCAGTGGCGCATCGCTCCTGTACACGAGTGCAAAGTTCACCAACATCGACTCGATCGCGCTCATCGAGAAGGAGCCGTCAATCGCGGCCATCAACTCCAACCACACGAACAACTCACAGACGCTCCACTTCGGCGACATCGAGACGAACTACACGCTGGAGAAGGCGTCGAATGTCAAGACGGCCGCCGAGACCCTCGCCGGCTACCTCGAGCACCACGACGAGGACCGCGAGATGCACGACAAGCGGAGCAAGATGGTGCTCGCGGTCGGCGACGAGGAGGTCGCGGAACTCGAGGCCCGCTACGACGACGAGGGCTTCGGCGACCTGTTCCCCAAGCTCGAGCCTATCGGTCGCGAGGAGATCGCAGACCGCGAGCCGAAGGTCGTGGAGGGGCGGGACCCCGACACCGAGCTGATGGCGCTTCAGACGCCAGATGGCTACGTCGTCGACTACGGTGCCGTCGCCCAGTCCTTCGTCGAGGTGGCAGACGAGGAGACGAGCGTCGACGTGTTCACCGACACGCGCGTCGAGGACGTGACGCCGACGACCACCGGCTACACCATCGGGACGGACAACGGCCGGTTCGACGCCGACGCGGCCGTCGTCGCCGCCGGCTCGCACAGCCTCCAGATGGCGAAGGACCTCGGCTACGGTGAGGACAAGGTCCTGCTCCCGATTGCGGGGAGCTTCTTCCTCGCCGACGACCTGCTGAACGGGAAGGTGTACACGCTCCAGATGAAGAAGCTCCCGTTCGCAGCCGTCCACGGGGACGCCGACGTGCACGACGACTCCATCACGCGATTCGGGCCGACGGCGAAGCTCGTTCCCGCGCTCGAACGCGGTCGGCTCTCGACGGTGAGTGATTTCCTCGACGTGTTCGGCTTCTCGCCGTCGGCGTTCCTCAGCTACGCGAACGTGCTCTCTGACCGCATCCTCCTGCCGTACGTCGTCCGGAACCTCATCTACGACGTGCCGAAGGTCGGCACCGACCAGTTCCTGCCGCACGTCCAGAAGGTCGTCCCGAGCGTCGAGGAGGGCGACATCGAGCGCGCGAAGGGGTACGGGGGCGTTCGCCCACAGATCGTCGACACCTCGGAGAAATCCCTCGACATGGGCGAGGCCAAGATCGTCGGTGAGGACATTATCTTCAACATCACGCCCTCGCCGGGTGCATCGACCTGTCTGAAGAACGCCCAGCGCGACGTGAAGGAGGTGCTCTCCTTCCTCGGCGACGAGTACGAGTTCGACGAGGAGACCTTCGAGGCCGACACTATCGACCAGTTCCCGCGCGCGTAAGCCGGCAAGATTCAAGCGACCGGCCCAACACGGTCGGGTATGGACCACACTTCCATCGACGACGTCGGGATACAGAACAACCCGCTCGGCGTCCACAGCGAGCGTCGTCCCGTCTCCGATGCGCTCGACACTAGTGACTTCGCGATGAACTTCTTCCGACTCCAGCCCGGCGAGTCCTTCTCCGGTGGTCTCCACACTCACCACGACCAGGAAGAGGTGTTCTACGTCGAGGAGGGCGAGGCGACGTTCACCGTCGGCCGTGACGGCGACACCGAAGCCGTCGTCAGTGGCGGCGAACTCATCCGGTTCGAGCCGGGAGAGTTCCAGCAGGGAACCAACACGGGCGACGACGAACTCGTCGGCTGGGCGTTGGGCGCACCGAAGTCGAAACACGACTGGGACGAAATCGAGTCAATCGTCTACTGTCAGGAGTGCGAGGAGGAAACGGGCCACGGACTCTCGCTGACCGACGCGGGGCGGTTCGAACTCACCTGCATGGAGTGTGACAACAGTTTCACCTCGTAGGCGGGGAAACCTACAAGTCCGTCCCGCCGTCCCCGTCCGTATGCCAAACTGTGCCAACTGCGAGTCTTTCGTCACCGAGGCGTACGTCCGGGTGTTCGCGCCCGACGAACTGGAATCCGTTCGGGTGTGTCCGAACTGCGAGGACAAACTCCGCGACGGAGCCGAGATACGCGAGGCGCGTTCGACGCGCGGCTAATCCGACTCGCTCCCGAGCGAGACGCCCGCAGTCGGTGTCACCGTCACCGTCCCCGTCGCGGGATTCTCACCGACGGTCACGTCGACGCCAAAGACGCGCTCCAGCCGGTCGGCCGTGAACACTGCTCGCGGCGTGCCGACCGCCTGTACCGACCCGTCCGCGAGCAACACGACGCGGTCGCAGTAGCGTGCCGCCAAGTCGAGGTCGTGGATGGCCGCGACGACCGTCTCTTCTAATCCGGCCACGAGATCGAGCGTCCGGACCTGATGGTTGATGTCGAGACTCGCGGTCGGCTCATCCAGCAGGAGCGTGGGGACAGACTGCGCGAGCGCACGCGCCAGCAGGACGCGCTGTTTCTCTCCGCCCGACAGCGACGCCACCGACCGGTCGGCAAACTGCGTGGTCCGTGTCCGGTCGAGTGCGCGTTCCACGGCAGCGGCTCCGTCCGGGTCGTCGCCGCTGAATCGCGACCGGTAGGGGTGGCGACCCATCTCCACCACGTCACGCACCGAGAAGTCGAAGCCGAAGTTCGTCTCCTGTGGCACGGTCGCGACCCGGCGGGCGAGCGCTCGCGCCGACAGTGACCCGACTTCGTCCCCGTCGACCGCAACCGACCCCGCTGCTCGCGAGAGATGCCCGCCGACGGCACCGAGCAGCGTCGACTTCCCCGCACCGTTCGGGCCGACGAGCGCGACGAACTCGCCGTCCGCCACGGACAGCGACACGTCCGCAAGCACGCGCACGCCGCTGCGGTCGACACACAGTCCGTCGATGTCAATCACAGTTCGCTCACCTCGCGCTTGCGGAGCAGATACAGGAAGAAGGGGGCACCGACGGCGGCAGTCACGATACCGACCGGAAGCTCTGCGGGGCCAGACCGCGCCAGCGTGTCGGCCGCGACGAGAAACGAGGCTCCCGCGAGCGCACTCGTCGGCAGCAGTATCCGGTGGTCGGGACCGACGATGAGCCGGAGCGCGTGCGGAACGATGAGCCCGACGAAGCCGATGACTCCCGAAATGGCGACTGCCGCGCCCGTGATGATACTCGAGGCGGCAAGCAGGATGCGTTTCGTCCACTCGACTTCGACGCCGACAGACCGGGCGTCGGTTTCCCCCAACAGGAGCGCGTTCAGGTCCTCGGCGTACAGATACAAGACGACGACGAGCGCGAAGCTGATGCCGCCGGTGATGAGTGCCTCCTCGATGCGTGATGCGTCGAGATGGCCCATCAGCCAGTAGGTGACTTCCTCGATGGAGTCGCCGCTCCGGAGGATGAGATACGATGTGACCGAGCCGAGAAACGTCTGGACGGCCACGCCGGCCAACAACAGGGTGGCTACCGGCGTCCGACCGCCCTCTGTCGCGATGGCGTACACGACGACCGCCGCGACCAGCGCGCCGACGAACGCCGACGCCCGGAGACCGAGTCCGAAGGGGAGCGCGACCGGCGCGACGATGGCTGCGACAGCACCGACGGACGCTCCGGATGAGACGCCGATGATGGAGGGGTCCGCCATCGGATTCCGAAACAGCCCCTGCATCACGGTGCCGGCGGCCGCGAGCGCGAAGCCGACGCTCGCCCCCGCAGCGATGCGTGGCAGTCGTACCTGCAGGACGATGGTCGAGTACAGCGGGTCCACGTCGTAGCCGAACGGGGCGTACCACTCGACCGCGTGCCACGGCGCGGCCAGTGCAGTCGCCTCCATCCTGACGCCCGCCGGCACCGCGATTGCGTTCGCGAACACTTTCGCGACGGCTATCGGTCCGACGTGGACCGGGCCGATGCCGGCCGACACCACGACGACGCCCACGAGTAGCACCGACAGCGCGGAGACTGCACTCGCTGTTCGGCTACGGTGTCGCACGTGGACAACTCCAGTTTGGTTAGACAAATACTTATTGGGTTAGCCCGCTCGTAGAGATGATGCAACAACGACTCACGCTACTGGTCGCGATGCTCGTCCTCGCGGCCGCGATACCGACTGGCGTGGCCGGTGCGACGGCACAGACACAACAGGAGGACTGTTCGTTCCCGTACACGGTGACTGACGCCAGCGGGACAGAGATTACCCTCGACGAGCGGCCCGACCGGATCACGACGCTGAATCCCTCGGCCGCACAGACCGTATGGGAACTCGGCGGCAGCGAACAGGTGGTCGGCGTGACTGTCAACGCCGACTACCTCGACGGCTTCGACGCGAAGACGAGCGTCACCGCGAGCGACGGCTTCGGAATCTCCGTCGAGCGCGTCGTCGGCACCGAACCCGACCTCGTGCTCGCGCCGAACGCTTCCCGGACCGAGACGGTGCGTGCGCTCCGTGATGCCGGCATCACGGTGTATCAGTTCGCCGCCGCCGAGACGCTCGAGGACGTGACCGAGAAGACGACACAGATTGCCCGGCTCACCGGCCACTGCGAGGCCGCCGTCGAGGTGAACGCGTGGATGGAGGCCAACGTCGAGGCCGCCCGCACCGCGACTGCCGACGTTGAGCGCCCGAGCGTCCTCTACCCGATCGGCAGCGGCTACGTCGCCAACACGAACACGTTCATCTCCGCCATGATCGAAGCCAGCGGCGGAACGAACGTCCTGGGCGAGTTCGACTACGAGATCGGCTACCCGCAGGTGAGCGACGAAATCATCCTGCAGGCGAATCCGGAGGTGTTGCTCGTGAACTCCCGTGGCAGCGGTCTCCAGACCCAGGAGCCGTACGCCTCGACGACCGCGGGACAGAACAACGCGACCGTCGTGATCAACACCGACTACCTGAATCAGCCGGCCCCCCGCTCCGTGGTCTTCGCGGTCCGGAACATGACCGAAGGGTTCCACCCCGACGTTGAGACCTCCTTCGTCGCCCGCAGCGAGGTGACCGTCGCGACGGCCACTCCGACGCCGACGGCGACCGCGACCGATGTGTCGGAGCCGACCACGTCGAGTGAGACGACCGCGACGACGACGGGTGAACAGCCCGGATTCGGTGTCGTCGCCGCACTCCTTGCCGTCGGCGCGCTCGTCCTCGCGCGACGGGAGTGAGCAATTCGACAAGACGTATAAGGGAGACACGACTCGAATCGGTATGGTTGAGAACGTGTTGTGGCCAGCGCAGTTCGACGCCGACCTGACGCGCTCCGAGGGCCGGCGCGTGCCACAGGACCTCGCGGTTGCTTCCCCCACCGTCGACGAGATCGCCAAGGCAGTCCAACAGGTGGGGTACGACGCCGTCATCGAGCGCGACGTACAGTATCCACGCGAGTACGAGGCCCGTGGTCGCGTGCTCGTCAAGCACGCGGACGATGCCAGCAAGGGCGACTTGCTCGGCGCTGTCGCGGCGTATCTCGGAGCCATCCGCGCGTGAACCGACTCGGTGAGGTCGTCTCCACGGCACAGGGACTGCTCGTCCTCCGGCCGCCGGTCGGCACCGAGGTGGATATCGGCACGACGGCCCTCGACGAGTCGCTCGACACGGTCGGGCGCGTGGTCGACGTGTTCGGTCCCGTCGACCACCCCTACGTCGCCGTCACCCCCGACGGTGGTAACTCGGACGTGCTGCTCGGCACGAAACTCTACGCCAAGTAGTCGAGTTAGCGCGCCGAGCCGACGCGGTCGGCCGGGGTCAACGCAGTCTCCTCACGCGCCGCCAGCCACTCCGACAGTTCAACCAGCTGTTCGGTCGCCGCCTCGAACAGCTGTTCGCCCTTCTCGGCGGTCGCGTCCGTCTGGTCGCCGAAGACGCCGTTCTCGCTGTTGTCTCGCGCGTCGAAGTAGGTCGCCGCGCCGTTTTGTGACGTTCCCGATGCGTTCCATATGTCGCGGGTCCCGCCGTCGCGCGCCTCGGCCAGTCGGTCCTCGTGGACGCGGTCGGTGAGATGCTGGAGCATCGCCGTCTCCTTCGGGCCGCCGTGGGGACCGTTGTGCTCGAACAGCTCGTCCACGAGCCCGGGAATCGACTCGTCCCACATCCACTCCAGCGCGTAACAGGTGCCGTCGGCGTGGAGGTCCTTCGCCACCTCCCGGAGCGCGTCGACGTTCCCGCCGTGGGCGTTCACGTAGACGACGCGGTCGATGCCGTGGTAGGTGAGGTTCTCCGTCAGCTCGCGCACGTACGTCCGGAAGGCGTCGGGACTCACCCACATCGTCCCGGGAAACTGCCGGTGGTGTCTGGAGACGCCGACGTTGACCGTCGGGGTACACAGATAGCCGGTGCGGGCGGCCGCCTCGCGCGCGAGCGACTCCGCGATGACGTGGTCGGTCGATTCGGGGAGATGTGGGCCGTGCTGTTCTGTCGAGCCGAGCGGTATCAGCGCCAGCGACTCCTGTCGGAAGTAGCGCTGGAGGTCCGGCCACGCCTCGTCTGCGAGATACATACTTGACTCCAGCGGGGCGGGCGTCAAATAGCTACGCCCGGTCTCGACCCCACCCTTTTGTGACCGCCCGACGACGCTCCGGCATGCACGAGAGATTCACCGACATCCGTGAGCGCGACTGGGACACCGACGCCGACGGCGAGGTTCGACTCGCGGTCGTCGGCTGTGGCGGCTTCGCTCGAGGTGTCGTCCTTCCGAGTGTCGAGGACTGCGAGTATCTGACGCCGACGGTCGGCGTGAGCGGCAGCGAGTCGAACCGCGAGGCCGCCGCGGAGTACGGGCTCGAAACGACGGACTACGACGGCTACGCCGACGGCGACCTGGCCGACAGCTACGACGCCGTCTACGTCGCCACGCCGAACCGACTCCACCTCCCGCATATCGAGACGGCCACAGCCCAGGGGAAGGCGGTCATCTCGGAGAAACCGCTCGACGCGACGAGCGAGCGCGCCGAGCAGGCAGTCGAGACCTGCGAGCAGGCGGGCGTCCCGCTGATGACCGCCTACCGGATGCAGACGGACCCGCTGTTCCGGCGACTTCGCGAGTTCCTCGACGACGGCGGCATCGGCGACGTGACGCGGTTCGGCGGTGATTTCACCTTCCCCGTGCTCGCCGGTTCGCGGGGTCCAGAGCAGTGGCGACTCGACCAGGAACTCGCTGGCGGCGGGGCCCTCGTCGACGTGGGCGTCTACCTCCTCAACACGACGCGGTTCCTGCTCGGTGAGGAACCCGAATCAGTGTCGGGACACACCCGGACGAGCGGCCCGTTCAGCGACGTGGACGAACACGTCGACTTCCGGGTTGTCTTCCCTGACGCGGTCGGGAACTTCAGCGCCTCCTTTTCGGGCCACCCGACCGCTGATTACACCGTCTACGGCACCGAGGGAACCGTCCGCGTGTACGACGCCTTCCAGCCGAACCGCGGCCGACGGCTCGTCGTCGAGACGGGCGACAAACGCTACGAAATCGAGGGTGCAGGCGGCGGTGAACTCCGCGAGGAGTTCGACTACTTTGCACATGCCGTGCTCACCGGACGGGACATCGAGCCGGACGGAAGAGACGGACTGGCGGACGTGCGGCTACTGGAGCAAGTGTACGAGTCGGCGTGAACGGGAGGGGGAGGCGGGATACGACGGGTGCCGAGCAGACCCGCCGTGTGGGCGCGGATGCGGCGATTTGGTTGCCGTTGGCGACGAGAAAAGCGTCGCGTCTGGCAGTTTTATCTACTGTGTTCTCACTGATAAAGCCTCGTATTCACGTCTCACCGGCGGCGGTCGCGCCACGCGGGAAACTCCTCGCGGGTCGCGGCTACGGTGTCGGGGTCGACGGTCGTATGGACGAGCGTCGGGTCGTCGTCGGAGGCGGCGAGCGTCGTCCCCCACGGGTCATAGACGGCAGACCGACCCAGTAGCTCGGCCTCCTCGAACTGCCCGCTCCCGTTTGCCGTTGCGACGTACAGTTGATTCTCGACGGCCCGGGCGCGCGGCAGCAACTGCCAGTGTTCGACGCGGGGATACGGCCACGCGCTCGGGACGCAGACGAGCGTCGCACCCAACTCCGCGAGCTCGCGGTACAGTTCGGGAAAGCGGAGGTCATAGCAGGTGCTCATCCCGACCGTGTGGTCCTCGAACTCCGCGACCGACAGCTCGTCGCCGGGCGTGAGTAGCTCCGTCTCCGCGGACTCGTAGCCGAACAGGTGGTGTTTCCGGTAGACGGCGAGTCGCTCGCCGTCGCGGTCGAACAGGACGGAGGTGTTCGCAAACTCGCCTTGGGGGGCGTCCTCGCTTGCAGTCAGGTCCTCGACGATAGAGCCGGCGAGTACCCCGACCCCGCAGTCGCGTGCCGTCTCTCGAATGGTGGTGAGGGTCTCGCCGTCGAGGGGTTCGGCCGCCCGCGCGTAGGAGTCGAACGCGAAGTAGCCGACGTTGAAAATCTCCGGCAAGACGACGAGGTCGCTCCCCTCGCTCGCGGCGCGCTCGATGGCGGCCACGGCGCGTTCGGTGTTGCCGACCACGTCGGCGTTCTCGATGTGGAGTTGGGCGCAGGTAACTCTCATTCCTGAATGCTGTCTCGAATCGCTCGCTCGATGTTGTCGAGTTCATCGGTGAAGTTCTTCTTGAAGAAGCGCTCAACGCCGGGCACCTTCCCGTCGACGACGAATCGGTTGTGGAGCCGACAGCCCGTCTCGGTCTCTTCGATTTCGTGTTCGCCCTGGACGCGCATCACGCGTGACTCGCCGATGAACCTGACGTACTCGTTCTCGCGACGCTCCACGTCTTCGGTCTCGACGGCGATGGTGCGGCGGATGAGCGGAATCGGGAGCTTCAGGTGCCATGTCGCGGTCCGTTCGCCGGTGGACTCGTACTCGTCCACGACGCTTATAGGCTCGGCGCGCCACTCCGGGTCTGCGATGAACCCCCAGATGGTGGCCGGCGGTGCGTCGAACTCGAAGCTCTCCTCGACACGAACGGTCATGCCACCACTCAACGCGGTAGGCTGAAAAACGTCGCTACTCCGGTGTCACTCGCCACGTGGTCGACCGGGCGCGTCCCCACTTCTCGATGTCCACGTCCTCGGAGCGTTCAGCGAGTCGGGGAAGCCGGGCACCGACCTGTTTTGCGGTCAGTCCGATGGCGTCCGCGACGTGTTTCGCGCGGAAGTAGCGCTCACCGTCTGCGGCGCGCTCGCGGAGATACGAGAGGATGCGCTCGTTCTCGTCCACCGATTCGTCCTCGCTCGTCCCTGACATACCGGCCTATACGGTACGCAGCCTTAACATATCGTCGCTCTCGGCTACTCGTACAACTGGAGCGCGGCAATCGAAAGTGCGCCACCGAGCATCGCAGCGGCAAAGCCCCACCCCGAGAGGGCGAGCTGGTCGTTCATCGAGGCGACGAGCATCACGGCCGCGCCGACGAGTGCGACGATGACGAACAGGAGGCTGAAGCCGAGCCGACGGTCCGAGGCGTCTGCGGTATCCATACCACACAATACGAGGTGGGTGACTTAATCCCGACGTTCGCGGCGGGACGAAGCGTTTTGTGTTCCACCGGCGTCCGTCACGGGTATGGACCCGAAGACGCTGCTTCTCGGGAGCAAGCTGAAGGTCGTGGTGACGGCCCTCGCGCTCGTGGCCGGAAGCGTCGGCGGCGCGTTCGCCCTCGGTGTCATCGGCGTGCCCAGCGTCGGCACCGTCGACAACAGCTTCGGTCCCGTCGACGACGAGACGACCGTCATCGACACCGACCTCGTCGTGGTGAACCCGAATCCAATCGGTCTCAGACTCGGCGACAGCCGCATCGACTACACCGTCCGGATGAACGACGTGCCGATGGCGAGCGGCAACAAATCCGGCCTCCAAATCGGGTCGGGCAACACGACCCTCGCCTTCTCGACTCGGATGGACAACAGCCAGATTCCGCCCTAGTGGGCGAGCCACGTCCGGAACAACGAGACGACCGTCGTCACCATCGACGCGAACGTCTCCGCCTCACTGTTGGGCCAGCGCTCGACACAGATTACACAGGAGCGTGAGATTCAGACCGACCTCATCGGGCAGTTCAACTCCGACGAGACGCGGCCCGTCTCCGGACCTGCAAATCCCGTTATCGAGAATCCCCTCCTCTACGTGAACGCTACCCGTGCCGAGTGGGGCACCGTTACGGACGCCGAGACGCCGATTGCCATGGAGTCCGACGCGTACAACCCACAGATACAGCCGTACACGATCACCAGCGTCGGCTACAACGTCACCATGAACGGGATTCCGGTCGGTGACGGCGTCACCGAGCGTCCGTACGTCATCGAGGGCGAGACGACGGAGACCATCGCGACGACGCCGACAATCGACAACAGTCGCCTCGACGACTGGTGGGTGTCGCACCTCGAAAACGAGCAGGTGACCGACCTCCGCATCGACTTCTACGCCCGCGTCGAACTCCCAACGGGGAACACGATTCGCGTCCCGCTCGATGAACTGACGTACGAACGCACGATAGAGACGGACATCTTCGGAACGAAAGAGTCCACGAACGAGACGACTACGGGCGAGGGAACACCGACGCCAACTCCGACGAACGGAGGCAATTCGACCCCAACGCCGACCGATTCGTCGGGTGACACCGACACGCCGACGGCGACCCCGACTGCCACATCGACCGACGACGGCGGACTGCTCTGATCACGTAATCGTGACGTACTCGGAGTTGGTGTCGAGCGCGAGGTTCGTCGCAATTTCCGCGTTTCTGACCGCGTACTGTGCGGTCTGCTGGAGCGCGACCAGCACCTCACGCACCTGCAGGAGCTTGTCGTTGTCCATCTCCGGGAGAGAGGTCAGAATCTCAGTCTGGCTGTCCTCCACGTCGCGAAACAGCTTCTTCGTCTGCAAGGCGAGGTCGTAGTCGCGCTCGACGACGGACCGGACGCCGAGTTCGGTCATCTCGTTGACCGTGTCCGTGAACTCACGGATCTCACGCAGCGTCGCGTCGTCCACGTCGAGGGTGTTCTCGCCGGCGTCGATGACGATTTCGGCGATGTCCTCGGCGTTGTCGGCGGTGAGCTCGAGGTTCTTCGCGACGGTCCGGTAGCCGATGAGCGGGAAGCCGGAATCGAGTCCAACGGCGCGTGCGAGGTTCGGGTTCTGGTAGGCCGTGAAGATGAGCCGGAGCAGCAGCACGAAAATCTTGTTCGCCTGCCGCTCACGGTTGAGTGCGCGCTGTGCCAGGTCCGGATTTCCGTGTGCGAGCGCCTTCACCGCCTCGTTTCGCATCGTCGAGCCGGTCGACTCCAGCCGTTCGAGCAGATTGTCGAGGGTGAAGTCCTCGGGATCGACGCTACAGCGGATGGCGATACGTTCCGGCGTCTCCTCGATGACGCCCAGTCCCATCAGCTGCGTCTCGGCGTTGTACACCGCGTTGATGACGCCCGAATTGAGGGTGCCGCCGTCCTTGACCTCGACCTGAATGACCCGGCGGCCGAGCACGTACTGTGCGAGAATCGCTCGCTCGATAGCGTCGGCCTCTAGTTCGTCGGCGTGGATGATCGCCTCCGACTCCTCCTGTTGGACCGACTCCGGGAGGACCGTCAGCGTCCCCTTCCCGCCTGTCCGGAGCGAGACCTCATCACCCTTCTCGACGTTCTGTGCCTTCGCCCACTCCGCCGGCAGTGTCATCGCCAGCGTCGACGGGCCGAGCCGTTGCACCTTGCGTGTCTCCATATATTCTCTCCGGGTTCCAGTCGCCTTAATGTTGACTAATGGAGGTTATATACTACCCCTGCGTCGTCTCAGACCATCTTCACGAGCCGGTGTTCGTAGCGACCGACGCGGACCCGAGTCCAGCCGCGAAGCTCCTCGTCGAGATCGCTGTCGCCGGTATCGACCCGGAGCACGCCCGTCTCCTCCAGCTTCCGTTTCGAGGCGACGACCGTCGTCTCGGACCGACGAATGACCGCGGGGGATATCTGGAGGTTTCCGCGCCCGAAGACGAACCCCTGTCCGCCGATGGGGGAGACGACGATACGATTCTCGTCGCCCAGCGCGGCCAGTATCTCGGATTCGGTGCCGTCGCGGACGAGCACTTCGCCGTCGCGCCACACGTCCACGCCCAGCGGCGAGCCGTCGAAGCCGAACTCGCGCTTGACGGCCGCAAGCGTCGACCCCGGGCCGAGGACGTAGGTCACGCCGGACTCGCCGCGGGCGTCCTGTGCAATCCCCTCGGCCACTCCCTCGACGGTGCCCCCGCCGATCTGTTTCGAGGACTGGAGGTCGTCGCCCACCGGGACGGTCGCGAGCGCCCGGAGTTCCGTCTCCACCTCGCCGCCGCGGTAGGCGTCCTCGTCGATGTCGTTCACCTCGCGCGTCTCCGTCCGGTCGAAGGTAGCGGCGAGCCGGGCGGCCGCACTGGGAGAGACGCCGAACACCGACGAGTACACCTTCACCCCGGCCGGAACGCCGAGCATCGGCACGTCGATATCGACGCCGGCGAGCGTCTCCGCCACGTCCACCGCGGTGCCGTCGCCGCCGACGAAGAAGACGAGGTCGACATCTTCGGCGACGAACGCTTCGACGGCCGCGCGGGTGTCGGCGCTCGTCGTCTCGTCGCCCTCGGGCGCACCGACGACCGTCGGGTCGAAGCCGGTCTCGCGGGCCTCCGTCTCGCCCATCTGTCCGCCGTAGGTCACCAGTTCGATGTCGTCGTACTCCGCGAGTGTGGCGAGGGATTCGCGCGCGCGGTCCGGTGCACGCGGCTCCGCGCCGCGTTTGCGGGCCTCGGCGAGCTTGCCGTCCGTCCCCTTCAGCCCCACACGGCCGCCCATGCCGGCGATTGGATTCACCACGAAGCCGATACGTCGCATACCGGATACACTGGTGTCGGCGGCTAAAGCCCGCTGGTCACGGGCGACCAGAAAGTTTCTTATCGCCTCGCTTGAGGCACGGATATGCCCGACCGTTCGCTCTCCGACGGCCGCGTCGTCGTGGCCGTCCTCGCGCTCACGGCGCTCGCGCTCGTCGCCCGGTTTGCCCTCCTGGGTCACCGTATCATGCACTTCGACGAGGCGCGGGTCGCCTACTGGGTGTACAACTACGCCGAGACCGGCCAGTTCCACTACCGCTCGATCATCCACGGTCCCTTCATCCAGCACATCGACGCGGCGCTGTTCGGCCTGCTCGGATACTCCGATTTCACCGCCCGCCTCCCCGTCGCCGTCGTCAGCGGACTCCTTCCGCTGTGTGCGCTGTGGCTCCGCCACCGACTCACCGGCAGCGAGACCGTCGCGCTCGCCTTCTTCCTCGCAGCCAATCCCGTCCTCCTCTACTACGGGCGATTCATGCGCTCGACGCTGCTGGTTGCCGGCTTCTGTCTGCTCGCGTTCGTCGCGTTCGTCCGGTGGTACGACGACTTCGGCGTCGAGTATCTGTACCTCGGGTCGGTCGCGCTCGCGCTCGGCTTCGCCTCGAAGGAGAACGCCCTCGTCTACGTGCTCTGTTGGCTCGGTGCCGGCGCGCTCGTCGTCCACCACAAACTCGCCGCCCACCGCGGCCGCGACTCCGGGACCGCGTGGGTCGCCGACCGACTGTTCGGTCTCCGCTCGTGGCTCCAGCGGACGTGGGGACCGCGTCTCGCCGGCCACGTCGGCCGCCTCGTCGGCGCGACGCTCGCGTTCGTCGCCGTGATGGTCTTCTTCTTCGCTCCGCGCGAGGGCGTAACTGCGGCCAGCGACCTCGCGATTACGCCCGCGAATCCGAACTACGACGCCGTCGTCGAGCAGTGTCGCACGGCGGGACTCTACAGCAGCAGTCCGGGGACGACGCTCCGGTGCACGTGGCTCACCGTACAGGAGGGATTCGGCTCGTGGCTCTCGAAGAGCGGCGGCTCGGACCCCCGGTCGCTGGTCGCTGTCGGCGGCCAACTGGAACTGTCAATGCAGGTCGTCGTCGGGTACGCCGGGCCCCTGTTCGTGCTGGCGCTGGCGGGCTTTGCGCGCGAGCGCTACGGCGGCGGGCGGCCGCGACTGCTCGTGCTCGCGTGTCTCTACTGGGGGCTGGTCTCGATCCCCGGCTACGCAATTGGCACCGACATCAACAACGCGTGGATCGTCGTGAACGCGCTCGTTCCGCTCGCGATTCCGGCCGCCGTAGGTGTAGGCGTGTTCATCGACGCCGGGGTCGAAGCCCTCGACCGCGGTGACGACACCAGCCTCGCTATCGTCGGAGTCGTCATCCTTGTTCTGCTCGCGTCCGTCGGGACCGGGGTCGCGACCGGCGTCTACGCCGGCGCGACGGAGCCGGACAACAGCCTCGTCCAGTTCGCACAGCCGAGCCAAGACATGCGTCCCGCCGTGAGCGCCGCGCTCGAATCGGCCGCCCAGACGGAGGGGACGGACCTGCTCGCGTACAGCGGCGGGAACAGCAACTTCGTCGACGGGGCCGAGAGCGCACCGCGCGAGCCCGCCTGTCTCGGCTGGTTCAGCACGCTCCCGCTGGGGTGGTATCTCTCCGCCCACGACGTAGCGACCAACTGCGCCAGCCAGCCCGGGGACCTCCCCGACGAGCTGCCGTCCGTGGTCGTCGTCCCTGGCGACTGCACGCTCGACCGGACGGTCGACTGCCGCGAGGACGACTCGGCGATGGTGCCTCCCGAAGGTATCGAGTCACGACTCGACGGGTACGAGCGCTACCCCTTCCTCCACCGGTCAACGGGGGGGAACGACTTCGACGGCATGATCGTCTACGTCGACAACCGTAACGCTTGAGCGAGCGCCGTCGGTTGACTCGCGTATGCACCTCTCCGCGGATTCACCGACTGTCGGCGTCGTCGGCGGCGGCCAACTCGGACGGATGCTCGCTGAGGCAGCCAGCCCGCTCGGCGTCCAACTCGTCGTCTCCGACCCGACGCCGAACTGCCCTGCGAACCACGTCGCCCGCGAGCAGCTGGTCGGCGAGTTCGACGACTACGACACGCTCCGCTCGCTCGCCGAGCAGGTCGACGTGCTCACCTACGAAATCGAGCTTGCAGACCCCGACACGCTCGACGCGGTGATCGAGGAGACCGGCACGCCGGTCCACCCGGCCCCTGAGACGCTCCGCGCGATACAGGACAAACTCGTCCAGAACGAGACCTTCGCCGAGGCCGGCGTTCCCCTCCCGGAGTTCCGACGCGTCGACGACGCCGACGACCTCCGTGACGCCGGCGACGAACTCGGCTGGCCGGTGATGGTGAAAGCCCGGACCGGGGGCTACGACGGCCGAGGGAACGTCCCCGTCGAATCGCCCGACGACGCGGCCGACGCGCTCGCGGAGGTCGGCGCTGGCGGGGGCGGCGCGGTCGCCGAAGAGCTGGTCGACTTCGAGCGTGAACTCGCCGTCATCGGCGCACGGGGCGTGGACGAGACCGCAACGTTCCCCGTCACCGAGACCGTCCAGCGCGAGGAGATTCTCCGCGAGTCGCTGTCGCCGGCACGCACCGATGAGGCGACCCGCGAACGCGCCCACGAGGTCGCTCGCTCGGTGCTCGCGGAACTTGACGGTCGCGGCGTCTTCGGTATCGAACTGTTCGAACGGGAGCGAGCCGACGAGGCAAACGAGATACTGCTGAACGAAGTCGCGCCTCGGCCACACAACTCGGGTCACTGGACCATCGAAGGGTGTGTCACCTCGCAGTTTGAACAGCACGTCCGCGGGGTCGTCGGACTTCCGCTCGGACCGACGCGACGCCACGGGCCGACTGCGAGTGCAAATATTCTCGGAACCGTCTCGGAGCCGGCACGCGCCCGACTCGCGGGTGTCGAAGAGGCGCTCGCGCTGGCTGACACCCACCTCCACTGGTACGGAAAACGGGAGGTCAGACCGCTCCGGAAGATGGGCCACGTCACAATCGTCGGGGAGTCAGAGCCACCTCTGTCTCCTGTTCGCGACGTGGTCGAGACGCTGCAGTTCGGGTAGACCACAACGGCGAAGGTGGTCGCCGATGGGGGTACGCGTATGGTAGACGCAGTCGACTCCCTGATTCGTGACCTTCGCGCGGAAGCCGACGCCGACCGCTCGCCCGAGGCGACCCCGGACGTGGGTGTCGTGATGGGGTCGGACTCCGACTTCGACGTGATGTCGGGGACCTTCGACGCGCTCACCGAACTCGGCTTCGAGGAACAGACCGACCCGGCCGAGCCGCCCGAATCGCAGTTCTCCTTCGAGACGTACGTGGTCTCTGCCCACCGGACGCCGGACCTGATGTACGCCTACGCCGAGACCGCTGAGGCCCGCGGGCTTGACGTGCTCATCGCCGGCGCGGGCGGGAAGTCGGCCGACCTCCCGAACATGACTGCGAGCATCGCCTACCCGCTTCCCGTCATCGGCGTACCAGTGCAGGAGAAGTCGGTCGACTCGGTCATCGGGATGCCGACCGGTGCGCCGCTGGTGGCTGTCGACGCTGGCAAATCGTTCAACGCCGCGCTCTCTGCGGTCCAGATACTCGCGCGCGAACACGACGAACTGGCCCACCGACTGCGCGAGTATCACGAGCAACTCCAGCAGTCGGTCGGTGACGTGTCACGCGACCTCCACGAGAGCGGACACGACCTGTTCGGTCGGAGGCGGGAGTGACACGAATCCGGCGAACACGTGAGAATGAATCCTTATGTACGCCCTTGCCTAAGGAGAATATGATACAGACAGATGAGTAATCCGTGGATCGCTATTGGCGCGCTCGCCGTGGTGGCTATCGTCATCCCCGTCTCGATGATAGTCGTCTCGTCGCTTATCCGACCGAGTGTGCCAGAGCAAGGAAAAACCGCCGTCTACGAGTCCGGTGAAATTCCGACTGGCGACACGCGCATCAGGTTCAACATCCAGTACTACATGATTGCGCTGTTGTTCGTCATCTTCGACATCGAGACCGTCCTCATCTTCCCGTGGACGGTCATCTACAGCGATGCGGTCAGTCAGTTCGGCATGGGGAGCGCCCTCCTGCCGATGTTGATCTTCATCGGTGTGCTCGGTATCGGACTCGTGTGGGCATGGCGCAACGGCGCGGTCCGGTGGATCGGCTCCGACCGCGCGCGTGAGACGACTGGAGGCGCATAACAATCATGAGCAGCGACAACACCAACACACCACAGACGACACAGGAAGCGCGGATGGGCGAGGGCGTCGACTCCCGGTTCAACTCTACGCTTCGCGAGGCGTTCGGCTCGTCGCCGTTCATCCTCACGAAGTTCGATAAGTTCATGAACTGGGTCCGCGGCTCCTCGATGTTCATGCTGCAGTTCGGGATCGCCTGCTGCAGCATCGAGATGATGCACACCTACGGGGTCAAACACGACCTCGACCGCTTCGGTGCCGGTGTGCCACGCGCCTCGCCGCGACAGGCGGACGTGATTATCGTTCCGGGAACGATTGTCTCGAAGTTCGCCCCGCGGATGAAGCGCGTCTACGACCAGATGCCGGAGCCGAAGTTTGTCGTCGGCATGGGCTCGTGTACCATCTCCGGCGGGCCGTTCCAGGAGGGGTACAACGTCATCAAGGGCGCAGAGGAGGTCATTCCGGTCGACATCCACGTGCCCGGCTGTCCGCCGCGCCCGGAGGCACTCGTCTACGGCGTCGCCAAGCTGCAAGAGCGAATTGCGAACGGCGAGTCCGCGCCCGTGACGGTCTCACCGTACGAGCTCGAACAGTTCGGCGACCTTGACGACGACGAGCTGGTCCAGCATCTCGCAGACCAGATCGACGAGGACGAACTCGTGATGCGGTACGACTGGGCGGAGTCTCCATCACAATGAGTCTCGAAGAACCATCCACCCCGGAACTCGACACCGGCGAAACGCTCGAGGGCGTCGACTACGACGCGCTCGAATCGCTCTTGGGCGAATACGCCATCGGCCGCGAGTCCCACGTCAACGCCGAGGCGTTCGTCGTCCGGCCCGACGAGGTGCAGGCGGCGCTCGAACTGCTCCGCGACGAGGCCGGCTTCGACCACTGTTCGTGCGTCACGGCCCAAGAGTACGAGGACCGCTACGAGTCAATCTATCACCTCCGCAAGTACGACGACCCGACACAGGAGGTCGGCGTCGTCGTCCCGACGACGAAGGACGACCCCGTCTCCGAGTCGGCAAACGAGGTGTACCGGACCGCGGACTGGCACGAGCGTGAGGCGTACGACCTCGTCGGCATCGAGTACGACGACCACCCGGACCTGCGTCGCATCCTCCTCCCGGAGACGTGGCAGGGACACCCGCTCTCGCTCGATTACGACCAGGAACAGCCGCAGGTCGTCGAGTTCGCGGAGCACGCGAACCCGCTGCGGGAGGACCACGCCGCCGACGCTCAGTCGGACACGATGTTCCTCAACATCGGACCGCACCACCCGGCGACCCACGGTGTGCTCCACCTGAAGACGACACTCGACGGCGAGACGGTCGCCGACGTGGAAAGCGACATCGGCTACCTCCACCGCTGTGAGGAGCAGATCTGTCAGAACGGTACCTACCGCCACCAGATCATGCCGTACCCCGACCGCTGGGACTACATCTCGGCAGGCATCCTCAACGAGTGGGCGTACGCGCGCGCGGCGGAAGACATGGCCGACATCGACGTGCCGGAGTACGCACAGGTCATCCGGACGATGTCCGCGGAGATGTGTCGTATCGCGAGCCACATGCTCGCGGTCGCCACGTTCGCGCTCGACATCTACGGTGACTTCACGGCCATCTTCATGTACGCGATGCGTGACCGCGAGGTCATGCAGAACCTGCTCGAAGACCTCACCGGCCAGCGGCTGATGTTCAACTATCTCCGTTTGGGCGGCGTCGCGTGGGACCTGCCGGAGCCACGCGAGGAGTTCTTCGAACAGACGCGGGACTTCCTCGACGAGCTGCCGGGGAAGCTGGAGGAGTTCCACGATATGATCACCTCGAACGAGATCTTCCAGCTCCGGTGTGTCAACACGGGCGTGCTTGACCCCGAGACGGCAAAGAGCTACGGCGCGACCGGCCCGGTCGCCCGCGGCTCGGGCGTCGACTACGACATCCGCCGCGACGACCCGTACGGCTACTACGACGAACTCGACTGGGACGTCGTCACCGAAGACGGCTGTGACAACTACTCGCGCGTGCTCGTCCGCATGCGCGAGGTCGAGGAGTCGGCCAAAATCATCGAGCAGTGTGTCGACTTACTCGAGGAGTGGCCGGAAGACGAGCGGAACATTCAGTCGAACGTGCCGCGCACCCTGAAGCCGGACGCGGACACCGAGATCTACCGCTCGGTCGAGGGCGCGAAGGGCGAACTCGGTATCTACATGCGCGCGGACGGCACAGACAAGCCGGCGCGGTTCAAGATCCGCTCGCCGTGCTTCTCGAACCTCCAGACGCTCCCCGAGATGTCACAGGGTGAGTACATCCCTGACCTGATCGCCTCGCTGGGTAGTCTCGACATCGTGCTTGGAGAGGTCGACCGATGACGTTCACGGAGACAATCAGCAGTTTGCTTCCGATTTCGGGTCCGATTGCCGATTTCATCGGCGGTGCAGTCGCGTCGCTGCTCATCATTTCGTTTCTCATGTCGCTCGTCGCCGTTTCGGGCATCTGGGGGAAACGAAAGATCACGGCCGCCTTCACCGACCGTATCGCGGTGAACCGACACGGTCCATTCGGACTGCTCATCATCGTGGCCGACGCCGTCCGGCTGCTCTCGAAGGAGCTCATCGTTCCGGACGGCGTTGACCGACCGGCGTGGGACCTCGGCCCGCTCGTGATGACCTCGTCGGCGCTGCTCGGCTTCGCCGTCATCCCGATGGGTGACTTGTTCGGGCTGAATCTCCAGATTGCCGACCCGCAGGCCGGACTTGCGTACGTGTTCGCGACGGCCTCCATCGCGTCGGTCGGGCTGGTGATGGCCGGCTACTCGTCGAACAACAAGTACTCGATGCTCGGCGGACTGCGTGCGGTCGCACAGAATCTCGCCTACGAGATTCCGCTCGTCGTGACCGGCGTCTCCGTCGTGCTGTTTGCCGGCTCGCTCCAGTTGAGCGAGATCGTCGCCGCCCAGGGCGAGACGCTCGTCTCGCTTGGCGGCGTTGCGATTCCGTCGTGGTACGCCTTCGTGAACCCGTTCGCGTTCATCCTGTTCATGATCGCGAACCTCGCGGAGGTCGGTCGGAATCCGTTCGACGTGCCCGAGGCACCGACCGAAATTGTGGCCGGGTGGCAGACGGAGTACTCGTCGGTGTACTTCGTGCTGTGTTACCTCTCGGAGTTCATCCATATCTTCCTGGGCGGTGCCATCATCGCGACCATCTTCCTCGGCGGACCCGCGGGACCGTTCCTGCCGGGCTTCGTCTGGATGGTCATCAAGATTCTCGGCGTCTACCTGTTCACGCAGTGGTGCCGGTCTGCGATTCCGCGCGTTCGGATCGACCAGCTCATCGAGATCGGCTGGAAGGGACTGCTGGAGCTATCGTTCGCCAACCTCGTGCTCACGGCCGTAATCGTGGGGCTGCTCTAACACTATGATCGGACTACTCAAATCGATGGGAACGACGATGAAACACGCCCTCGGCGGCGAGACGTTCACCGTCGAGTACCCCGAGGAGACGCCGGAGGTGTCACCGCGGTTCCGCGGCGTCCACAAGTTCTCACAGGAGCGGTGCATCTGGTGTCGCCAGTGTGAGAACGTCTGCCCGAACGACACGATTCAGATCGTTACGGACGACCAGCGCAACGGTGAACAGTATAACCTCCACATCGGACAGTGCATCTACTGTCGGCTGTGCGAGGAGGTCTGTCCCGTCGACGCCATCCTGCTCACGCAGAACTTTGAGTTCACCGGCGACACGAAAGACGACCTCGCGTACAACATGGAACAGCTGAAGAACGTGCCGTGGTACAAGGACATCGACCCGCTCGCGTCTCGTGAACCCGACCGCAGCGGTTGGGTCGGCGAAGGCGAAGGCGAAGTCGACTACCAGTAACCCCGGCGACTTCTTCTCGCGGTTTCGCCCACCGAGAGCCGTGCGACTGCGCCCGCGCGCGTAGGCGTACAAAGAAAGGTTCAAACCCGAAGCGATTGAGACTCACCTAATGGCTGTAACACTCGAACTAGTGGCGTTTCTGTTGTTCGCGCTGTTGACAGCAGCGAGCAGCCTCGGCGTCGTGCTGGTTCGTGACGTCTGGCACAGTGCGCTCCTGTTGGGGGTGGCACTCACGTCGGTCGCGATCCACTACGTGATGTTACGCGCCGAGTTCCTCGCAACGATGCAGATACTCGTCTACATCGGCGGGGTCCTCGTCCTGATCGTGTTCGCCGTAATGCTCGTCCGCAGAACCGAAGACGGCACAATCGAGGTAACGACATGACGCGCCCGCGACTCCACACGAGTTCCAGTCAGGCGGTCGGGCTCGTCGCGTTCGTGCTGTTCGGCGTGCTCGCGGCGGTGTTTCTGACTGCTGATTTCGCCGACGCGGCGACCTTCTCCGGTAACGCCGACAGCGTCATCGAGGGGATCGGCTACGCGATGCTCAACCTCGATGCCGGACCGTTCGCGGAGACCACGGACGGGTTCCTCATCACCTTCGAACTGCTCGGGATGGCACTCCTCGCTGCCCTCGTCGGTGCAGTGATGCTCGGGACACGTGACGACGACGGAGGTGACAGCTGATGGCTGTCCCCGTCGAGTATTATCTCGTTTTCTCGACGCTCATCTTCTGTATCGGCCTGTTCGGTATCCTGACCCGGCGGAACGCGCTGTTCTTCCTGATGTCCGTCGAGCTGATGTTGAACGCGGCGAACATCAACCTCGTCGCGTTCTCCTTCTATCACGGGAACCTCACCGGACAGGTGTTCAGTTTGTTCACGATGGCGCTGGCCGCAGCCGAGGTCGCCATCGGCATCGGCATCATCCTCGTCCTCTACCGCAACTTCGCGGACGTGGACGTGACCCGCGCGACAACTCTGAGGTGGTAACAGTATGGCAGAATCACTCGCATTCGAGTTTGCACCCGCTATCGCGGTGCTCCCGTTCGTATCGTTCCTCGTCGCACTCTTTGCCGGCAAGTACCTCCCGAAGAAGGGAGCGGTCGCCGGGATGGTCGCGACGGGTGGCTCACTGCTGTTCTCGCTGTGGGCGCTCTTCGCCGTCCACACCGGCGGAGCCTACCAGCACACGCTGTACACGTGGGTCGGCGGCGAGATGGTCGGCTTCGAGCTGACCTTCGGCATCCTGCTCGACCAGCTCTCGACGCTGATGCTGGTCATCGTCTCGACCATCGCCTTCCTCGTCCACATGTTCTCGCTTGGATACATGAACGACGACGGCCAGACGGGGCTGCCACGGTACTACGCCGAACTCGGCTTGTTCACGGCGAGCATGCTCGGGTTCGTCTTCGCGGACAATCTCCTGATGGCGTTCATGTTCTTCGAACTGGTCGGTCTCTGCTCGTATCTCCTCATCGGCTTCTGGTTCCGTGAGGCCGGTCCGCCGTCGGCGGCGAAGAAGGCGTTCCTCGTCACCCGCTTTGGTGACTACTTCTTCCTCATCGGCGTCGTCGCCATCTTCGCGACGTTCGGCACGAGCATGTTCGGCGGTCCCGGCGTGGAGAACTCCTTCGCGCACATCGCAGAGCAGGTGCTCAACGGCGAGGCGAGCGTCAACACGTTCGGCTTCGCGCCGCAGACGTGGTTCACGATTCTCGGCCTGCTCGTCCTCGGCGGCGTGATGGGGAAGTCGGCGCAGTTCCCCTTCCACACGTGGCTGCCGGACGCGATGGAAGGTCCGACGCCCGTCTCCGCGCTGATCCACGCAGCGACGATGGTCGCCGCCGGTGTGTATCTCGTCGCCCGAATGTACGGCTTCTACGCGCTGTCCCCGACCGCCCTCGCGATTATCGCGCTGGTCGGCGGCTTCACGGCGCTGTTCGCCGCGACGATGGGCGTCGTCAAGAAGGAAATCAAGCAGGTGCTCGCGTACTCGACCATCTCCCAGTACGGCTACATCATGCTCGCGCTGGGTGGTGGTGGCTACGTGGCCGGCGTCTTCCATCTCACCACGCACGCCTTCTTCAAGGCGCTGCTATTCCTCGGTGCGGGTTCGGTCATCATCGCCATGCACCACAACGAGAACATGTGGGACATGGGCGGGCTGAAAGAGAAGATGCCCGTCACCTACTACGCGTTCCTCTCCGGATCGCTCGCGCTCGCGGGCATCGTTCCGTTCTCCGGCTTCTGGTCGAAAGACGAGGTGCTGTACGAGACGCTGGTCCACGGGCTCGGCGGCTCGCCGATTCTGCTGGCCGCGTACGCGATGGGTATAATCGCGGTGTTCTTCACCGGCTTCTACACCTTCCGGATGGTGCTTCTCACCTTCCACGGTGAGCCACGTTCCGAGACAGCAGAAGACCCCGAACCGGTCCGCTGGAACGTCAAGGTGCCACTCGGCATTCTCGGCGTGCTCGCGGCCGTCGTCGGCGTCATCAACCTCGTACCGGTCCACGCCGTCGTCAGCGCAGTACCGGAGATCCTCCACGACTGGCTCTACTACGGGCCGGAGGGGCTGAACGGCGAGCATTACCACGAGCTCATCACGAACGCAGAGTTCGCCGGCTACAGCGCCGGTGAGCTGTTCGGTCTCGGTGAGGTCGGAACGCTGTTCGCCTCTGCCGGCATCTCGCTGACCGTTGCACTCGCCGGCTCTGCCGTGGCCCTCGTGCTGTACCGTGGTCCCGACCCGGTCGAACACACGGACAAACTCGGCTCTCTCAAGACAGTGTTATTCAACAACTACTACCAGGACGAGTATCAGGTCTGGCTCGCGGAGGGGTTGACGGTGCGCGCCGCACGCGTCGCCGACCGGTTCGACCAGGGCGTCATCGACGGCGCGGTCAACTTCGTCTCCGATCTGAGCCTCTTCAGCGGTGACCGGCTCCGCCGGCTCCAGACGGGTATCGTTACGAACTACGCGGCGCTGTTGACGCTGGGGCTGACGCTACTGCTTGTCGCCTTCGGCGTCATGCAGGGGTGGTTCGCATGATGATCGAACTGCTCATCGCGCTGTGTCTGCTCGGCGCGTTCGCGGTGTTCGTCCTCCCGGACGAGTACGCACCGAAGGCGGCCTTCGGCATCTCGCTCGTGCCGCTTGCCCTCTCGTTGTACATGTACCTCACGTTCGACGGGACGGGCAACGCACTGCTGGGCGGCGATATCGCCTTCGAGAGCCAGTATCAGTGGCTCACCCTCGGGAGCTACGACGTGTCGTGGTTCATGGGACTCGACGGCATCTCGATGCCGCTGGTCGTGCTCGCGACGCTGCTCACGACGCTCGCGATTCTCGCGTCGTGGACGCCAATCGATATGCGTCAGAGCCAGTTCTACGGGCTCATGCTGTTCATGGAGGCGTCGCTCGTCGGTGTCTTTGGCGCGCTCGATTTCCTCATCTGGTTCGTCTTCTGGGAGGCCGTCCTCGTCCCGATGTACTTCCTCATCGGCATCTGGGGCGGCGCACGCCGGAAGTACGCCGCGATTAAGTTCTTCGTCTACACGAACATCGCTTCGATCGTGATGTTCGTCGGCTTCTTCGGGCTGGTGTTCGGGCTGGGTGACTCCATCTCCTCGCTCGCGCTGCCCGAAATCGCGCAGGCGCTGCGCACGGACGGAGCACTCGGCTCGCTGGGCGCGTTCGGTGCCGACCAACTCGCGCTGCTTGCCTTCGTGGCGATGTTCATCGGGTTCGCGGTGAAGGTGCCGGTCGTGCCGTTCCACACGTGGCTCCCGGACGCCCACGTCGAGGCGCCGACGCCTGCGTCGGTGATGCTGGCCGGCGTCCTCCTGAAGATGGGGACGTACGCACTGTTGCGATTCAACTTCACAATGCTTCCGAGCATCGCCCGTGACCTCGCGGTCCCGATTGCGGTGCTTGGTGTCGTGTCCATCCTGTACGGCGCGATGTTGGCGCTGGCTCAGTCGGACCTGAAGCGCATCGTCGCCTACTCGTCCGTGTCGTCGATGGGCTACGTCACGCTGGGACTCGTCGCCTACACGATGTACGGGACCGGCGGCGCGACCTTCCAGATGGTGAGCCACGGACTCATCTCCGGGCTCCTGTTCGCGTGTGTCGGTGTAATCTACAACACCACGCACACGCGCATGGTCGGTGACATGTCCGGGCTCGCGGACAAGATGCCCGTGACAGCCGGCGCGTTCGTCGCCGGCGCGTTCGCGTACATGGGGCTACCGCTGATGGCCGGCTTCGCGGCGGAGTTCTTCGTCTTCGTCGGGAGCTTCGATGCCCACTTCGCCTACTCCACCCTGCTTACTGCGCTCGCGATGTTCGGTATCGTCATTGTGGCCGGCTACCTGCTGTGGTCGATGCAGCGGACGTTGTTCGGTCCGTTCCGCTCCGAGACCGACTACGAAGTCACGACCGCATCGCTTCACGATGTGGTTCCGCTCCTCGTGCTCATCGTGTTCATCATCGCCCTCGGGACGTTCCCGTACGACCTCGCGTTCGAGCGCGTGCTCGACGCAACTGAACCGATTCTCGAAACCACTGCCGCGAACTTCGGAGGTGGGCTCTGATGGTCGAGCCAGCATGGGCGGCGACCGCGCCCGTCCTCGTCCTCGCGTCGACGGCGCTCGCTTTGTTCCTCGTGGACAGTATCGACCCCGAGTCGAACCGCCCGCGACTGCTTTCGGGCGTGGCCTTCGTCGGTGCGCTCGCCGCGATGGGCGTCTCGCTCGTCTATCTCCTCACCGGCGTCGGCACGGAACCGATTTCGCTGTACGGTGACCAACTCGTCGTCGACCAGATGTCGCTGTTCTTCCAGGTTATCGTCACCAGCGTGACGGCCGTCGTCGTGCTCGGCAGCCACGATTACCTCAACAGCCATCGGTATCAGGCGGAGTACTACACGCTCATCATGCTCGCCGTGACCGGGATGACAGTGATGGCTGCTGCGGGCTCGCTCGCCGTCGCGTTCGTCGCACTCGAACTCGCGTCGCTCCCGTCGTACGCGCTCGTCGCGTTCATGAAACAGAACAAGGGAAGCGTCGAGGCGGGACTCAAGTACTTCCTCATCGGCGCGCTCTCGTCTGCCGTGTTCGCGTTCGGCATCTCGCTGGTGTACGCGGCCACCGGGACGCTGCTGCTTGACGGCATCGCGGAACAGCTCGTCGAGGGAACCGAGCTACCGGGCGTACTCGGTGTCGGGCTGTTGATGATTATCGGCGGATTCGCGTACAAGACCGCGAGCGTCCCCTTCCACTTCTGGGCCCCCGAGGCGTACGAGGGTGCACCCGCACCGGTGTCGGCGTTCATCTCGTCGGCGTCGAAGGCGGCCGGCTTCGCGCTCGCCTTCCGCGTGCTCGTCGTGGCCTTTCCGATTGCCAGTTCCGGCGTGCAGAACGCGCTCGACTGGACGGTTGTCGTGACGGTGCTCGCTGTCGCCACGATGACGCTCGGTAACTTCGCCGCTGCGACACAGGAGAACGTCAAGCGGATGTTGGCGTACTCTTCCATCGGCCACGCCGGTTACGTGCTCATCGCGCTCGCGGCGCTTACCGGAACGGGCGAACAGAGTCTCATCCTCGGTGCAGGGATGATTCACCTGCTCGTTTACGGCTTCATGAACACCGGTGCGTTCCTGTTCGTCGCGCTCGCGGAGTACTGGGACGTGGGCCGTACCTTCCAGGATTACCGCGGGCTGGCGAAGCAGGCACCGCTCGTCAGCGTCGCCATGACCGTGTTCATGTTCTCGTTGGCCGGGCTTCCGGTCGGGGCAGGCTTCCTCTCGAAGTACTACCTCTTTGCCGGCGCTGTCAACGGTGGACTGTGGTGGCTCGCGCTCGTCGGTGCCGTCAACAGCGCACTGTCGCTGTTCTACTACAGCCGCGTCGTGAAGGCGCTGTGGATCGACGAGCCGGACGAGCCGCACGTCATCGAGTCGTATCCGTCGGCGCTGTACGGTGCTGTCATCGTCGCCGCGGTCGTGACCGTGGGACTGCTCCCCGGGCTCGTCCTGTTTGACAACGTGGCATTTGATGCGGCCGCAGTGCTGTTCGGCTAGTCCGAACAGTGGATTTTACCCACTCGCTCTCCACCTTGTAGTATGGCATCCCGACTCGTCTTGGGCTGCGGGTCGGTCGGTAGACAGCTCGCCGTCGCCGAGAGTAGCCGCACACACGTTGTGACCGAGGACGAACACCGGGTCGAGACCCTCCGGTCGGACGGTATCGCTGCGACGCTCGGTGACCCGGCGGACCCGGCGACCGTTGCGACGGTTTCCTTCGACCCGGATACGGTCGTCGTCGGGAGCGACGACCCAGCACAAAACTGCGCGATTGCCGACTTCGCTGTGGACGCGTTTCCCGACGCCCGACTGTTCGCATTTACCGGCAACGAGCCGACGGACGCACAACGCGAGCGGCTCCACCAGCTCGCCGACGACGTACACGACCCCGCGGATGCACTGTCGTCGTTCATGCTCGACCGGGTCGGCGACGACGGACTTCAGACCCGGCGACTCATGCGCGTGTTACGCGCCGCAGAGCCGCCGCTTGCGGTGTTTGCACACGACAATCCCGACCCGGACGCCATCGCGAGTGCGCTCGCGCTCGTTCGCATCGCAGAGCGTGCCGGCATCGAAGCACAGGCGTGTTACTTCGGCGACATCAGTCACCAGGAGAACCGCGCGCTCGTGAACCTCCTCGATTTGGAGCTTCAGACGTTCTCCACCGACCAGGAACTCCCCGAGTTCGGCTCGATTGCGCTCGTCGACCACTCGCGTCCGGGCATCAACGACCAGCTCCCTCCGGAGACCGATATCGACATCGTCGTCGACCACCACCCACCGCGGGCTCCGGTCGAGGCGTCGTTCGTCGACCTTCGGTCGAACGTCGGCTCCACCTCCACTCTGTTCGCCGATTACCTCCGCAAACTCGGCATCGACCCGACGCCGGAACTCGCGACGGCGCTCCTGTTCGGCATTCAGGTCGACACCGACGACTTCTCTCGTGAGGTTGCGGGCGAAGACTTCGACGCGGCCGCGTATCTCGTCTCCTTCGTCGATGCCGCAAAGCTCGAACGCATCGAATCGCCGAGCGTGAGCGCCGAGACGGTGGAGATTCTCGCCAGCGCTATCGTGAACCGAGACATCCGCGACGGCGTGTTAGCCTCGTACGTCGGTGTGATCTCCGACCGCGATGCCCTGGCACAGGCGGCGGACCAACTCCTCATGATGGACGGCGTATCGACCACCCTCATCTTCGGCACCATCGACGACACCGTCTTCGCTTCCGCTCGCGCTCGCGGCTCCGAGCTCGACTTGGGCGAGGCGCTGCGTGAGGCGTTCGACCAGATTGGCTCCGCGGGCGGACACGCCGACATGGCCGGCGCACAGATACCGGTCGGCGGACTCGGTGCGGAAGACGAGGCCGACACGGCGATTCGAGACGTGATTTCAGAACGGTTCTTCGAGACGGTCGGCGTCGGTACGGATGCGTCCCCAGCGGCCGTCTACGCGAAGGACACGCACCTCGGGCTGGCGGAGGCGCTCCCCGAGCACGACGACCCCGACGATGCGGCGTGACAGCCACCCTTTTGACCGGTGCTGGCGACGTATGACACGATGGAAGAGGGCGCGCTCGACGAGAAGCCGAGAGTCCGCGACTATATGACACGCGACGTTGCCACGGTGAGTCCCGACGACACCGTTTCGAACGTCGCAAAGCGCATCGCCGAGAGCGACGAAACACACTCCGGGTTTCCGGTGACGAACGGGAGACAGGTAGAGGGGTTCATCACGGCGCGTGACCTGCTGCTCGCCGACGAAGTCGCGCCGATATTCACCGTGATGACGGACGACCTCGTCGTCGCTCACCCGGAGATGAAGATTCACGACGCCGGACGCGTCATCCTCCGGTCCGGCATCCAGCGGCTACCGGTGGTCGACGACGCGGGGAATCTCGTCGGCATCATCTCGAACTCGGACGTCGTTCGGTCACAGATCGAGCGAGCGACGCCGAGCAAGGTCCGAAAGCTAATGACGACGTTGACTAACATCCACGGCGTCGAGACCACCGAGGAACCCCGGACGGTCCGTCTCGCCGAGCTGACACCAACCCAGAGCAAGGTGTACACCGACGAGCTACAGGGACGCAGCTACGAGCTGGAGAACGGTCTCGCTGAACCGCTCGTCGTCATCGACAACTACGGCCAACTGCTGCTCGCCGACGGTCACCATCGGGTGAAGGCGGCCCACCGGCTCGGCATCGAGGAGATGGACGCGTACGTCATCGTCCTCGACGAGCGCGTCGAGTTGGGAATGGCAGAGACCGCACGCAAGGAAGGACTAGAGTCGGTCGAGGACATCACCGAGGTCGACTACGGTCACCATCCACTGGTCGAGACCACCCACCGGCTCATGGACGAGAACTGAGTTGCGTGTGAGTTATTCGGCTTCAGGCTGTACCACTCGGTATGTCTAACACGTCTACAGTAGGTGGCAGATGAATTCGAACCAGATAGATTTCCTCACTGACCTCGCGTACGGTCTGCTTCTGTTCGCCGCTGTCGTACTCATCGCAACTGGGAGCAGAGCTGCGGGTATCGCGTTCGGACTCGGTGGCCTCGTCTCGTACGTCGTTCACGTCGGCTGGAAGATGGCTCGATTTGACCCCGACTGGATGACAAAGGAGGTGACCGAAAACCTCGAAGAGAGCGTCGCAGAGGAGGTGTCCGAGAGTGTGACCGAGGAAGTGTCGAAGAACGTCGAAGAGAGCGTTGCGGAAGAGGTCTCGAAGAACGTCGAAGAAACCGTCAGCGAGAGCGTCGAGGAGACCGTTACGGAGGAGGTAACGGAAAACGTCGCCGAGGAAGTGTCGAAGAACGTCGAAGAAACCGTCACCGAGGAGGTGACCGAAAGCGTCGAGGAGTCGGTGACACAGAAGGTGACCGAGAACATGCAGGCGACGCTAACAACCGAACTGGACTCCATCATTACACAGCTAGAAGAGGTCAACGACCGCATCGAGGAACACGACGACGAGGACGACGAGGAAAAATAATCAGGGCAATTCCGGCAAAGATTGCTAAAGATTCTTTACTGCAGTTCGCGTAGCCGGTGGTATGTTCGACGATGACGACCTCGCGGAGATTCGTGACGGCCGCGAGTCGTGGGAAGACGAGACGCTCGCCGAGTACCTGGAGTACGGCGAGCGCAACGATCGGTTCGCGACGGTGTCGAACCACGAAATCGACCGGCTGTACACGCCGGAAGACGTCGCTGACATCGACTACGACGAGGACCTCGGGTTTCCAGGAGAGGAGCCGTACACGCGGGGGGCGTATCCGACGATGTACCGCGGCCGGACGTGGACGATGCGGCAGTTCGCCGGCTTCGGCACGGCCGAGGAGACCAACGAGCGGTTCCACTACCTCATCGACGAAGGCCAGACCGGCCTGTCGGTCGCCTTCGACATGCCGTCGCTGATGGGACTCGACTCCGACCATCCGATGGCGGACGGCGAGGTCGGGAAGGAAGGCGTCGCGGTCGACACGCTCGCCGACATGGAGATTCTGTTCGACGGCATCGACATCGGCGAGGTCTCCACCTCGTTTACTATCAATCCGAGCGCCGCGGTCGTCTACGCGATGTACATCGCGCTCGCAGACCAGCAGGACGTCGCCCGCGACCAGGTTCGCGGCACCCTCCAGAATGACATGCTCAAGGAGTTCATGGCCCAGAAAGAGTGGGTAATTCCGCCCGAGCCCTCACTCGACGTGGTCACCGACACCGTCGAGTACGCGGTCACGGAGACGCCGAAGTTCCACCCCGTCTCGGTGTCGGGCTACCACATCCGGGAGGCCGGCTCGACAGCCACACAGGAGGCCGCGTTTACCTTGGCCGACGGCTTCGCCTACGTCGAGGACGCACTCGACCGCGGGCTGGACGTGGACGAGGTCGGCCCGCTGCTTTCGTTCTTCTTCAACTCGCACAACTCCATGTTCGAGGAGGTCGCGAAGTTCCGCGCGTCGCGTCGCATCTACGCGCGCGTCATGGACGAGTGGTACGACGCCGACGCGCCGGAGTCGAAGCGACTGAAGTTCCACACTCAGACCGCCGGGCAGTCGCTCACTGCCCAACAGCCGCTCAACAACATCGTCCGGACGACGGTACAGGCGATGGCGGCCGTCCTCGGCGGTACTCAATCGCTTCACACCAACAGCTACGACGAGGCGCTCGCGCTCCCGAGCGAGCGGGCCGTCCGCGTTGCGCTCCGGACCCAACAGATCCTCGCAGAGGAGTCCGGCGTCGGCGACACGGTCGACCCGCTGGGTGGGAGCTTCGCGGTCGAGTCGCTCACCGACGAGATGGAAGCCGATATTATGGAGTATCTCGAGGAGATCCGCGACCTCGGCGACGGTTCCGTCCGCGACGGCGTGCTCGAGGGTATCGACAACGGCTACTTCCACCGCGAGATTCAGGAAGCCAGCTACGAGTATCAAAAGCGGGTCGATGCCGGCGAAGAGACCGTCGTCGGCGTCAACGACTACGTCACCGACGACGACCCCGACATCGACATCCTCCACGTCGACGAGGGCGTCCAAGAGACGCAAATTGAGCGACTAGAGCGTGTCAAGCGCGAGCGCAACGACGATGCCGTCCGGCAGTGTCTCGATGACCTCGCCGAGGCTATCAACGGTGACGCGAACGTGATGCCGTACATCGTCGACGCGGTGAAGGTGTACGCGACGATGGGGGAGATCATGGAGACGTTCGAACAGCAGTACGGCACGTACTCGGAGAAAATCGGGCTGGCCTAAGGCTGCTGGCCCGGCTCGGCGTCGTCGTATCGGTCGGAGACGTAAATAATCGCGACCAGCAGGACCCCGAGAATGCTGGCGATGGTCGCTGCGCCGTAGAAGGCAGTGCCGAACGGCGTCGGGGGCAGGTCGATGACGCCGTACAGCTCTGGGTCGAGTCCCTGCGGACCGATTGCGCCGATGACGAACCCGACGACGGCCGTCAGCAGGACGATGGAGACGTAGATGATGAGGACGAGCCGCCGCCCGTTCGTCGGTGATTCGCGCGTGGACACACGGTGTACTCGGGGGCTGGTGAAGATTAGCCTTTTGTCCACGACCCACCTACGGAGCGTATGTCTGAGAAGGAAGCGTTATTCGGTGTGCTCGCAGGAGTCGCCGGGATGATGTTTATCACCGGAATCGTGCTCGTATTTACGAGCTTGAATTAAAAACGAACGTCAGTCGTCGCTCGGCTCGCCGGAGCCGTCGGCGGCCAGCGTGGGCGTGTCCTCGTCGGTCGTGTCGAGCTGCTCGCCGAACCACTCGAACTCGCGGGAGTACTGTCCCGTCTCCTTGAGGTTCCACGGGTCCTCGTCCTCGACGACCGGCCCTTCGAGGTACGACTGGGTGAGGTTCCACACCCAGATGAGCTGTCCGAGCATGATGATGAACGCACCAATCGTCGCGACCTGGTGGAGCGTCGTCACCTGTGCGAGCGGCGCGATGAGCCCGTTGAACTCGTAGGTTGCGTAGCGGCGCGGCATGCCGAGGTAGCCGAGCAGCAGCATGGCGAAGAACGTCACCGCGACGCCAATCTCGGAGATCCAGAAGTGCATCTTCGCGAGCCGCTTCTGGTACATCTTCCCGGTGACGATGGGGAACCAATAGTAGATAGCCCCGAAGCCGGCGAAGGCAATCATCCCCATGACGATCCAGTGGAAGTGGCCCACGACGTAGTAGGTGTCGTGCAAGACGAGGTTGACCGGAATCGCGGCGAGGAAGACGCCGGTGATTCCGCCGATGACGAAGTTCGCGACGAACCCGATACAGAACAACATCGGCGCTGTGAGCCGGATGTTACCGTTCCACATCGTCGCGATCCAGTTGAACGTCTTCACCGCGGATGGTATCGCAATCGCGAGTGACACCGCCATGAAGCTCGCCCGGATACGCGGGTCGATACCGGAGGAGAACATGTGGTGGGCCCACACACCGAAAGAGAGCACACCGATGGCGAGCGTGGAGTAGATGACGAACTTGTAGCCGAACAGCTTCCGGCCCGAGAACTTCGGCAGAATCCACGACACCAGCCCCATCGGCGGCAACACGAGGATGTACACCTCGGGGTGACCGAAGAACCAGAACAGGTGCTGCCAGAGAATCGGCGAGCCACCGTCGACCGCGAAGAAAGCGGTCTGGAAGTTCCGGTCGAGCAGAAGCATGATGAGTGCGCTGCCCAGCAGCGGGAACGCGAAGAGGATGAGCGCCGACTGGGTGAGGATGGTCCACGAGAAGATGTCGAGGTTGGCCCAGTTCACGTCCGGCGAGCGCTCGGTGAAGATGGTGACGATGAAGTTAATCGCGCCCATCGTCGCCGAAATTCCCGAGAGGTGAAGCCCGAGTAACATCAGGTCGACGCCGGGGTTCGCCTGTTCTGCCGACAGCGGCGTGTACATCGTCCACGAGGTCTCGGCGGCTCCGACCGCCCCGCCCGTCAGTGGGTCGAGGAAGAAGCCAGCCCAGATGAGCAGCGCGGCCGGCGGCAACAGCCAGAACGCGATGCCGTTGATGCGCGGGAACGCCATGTCGTCCGCGCCAATCAACAGCGGGATGAAGTAGTTCGAGAACGCGGCGATGATGGGTGTCCCGAAGAGGAACAGCATCGTGATGCCGTGGCTCGTGAGGAGTCCGTTGTACGTGCCCGTGCCGCCGAGCACGTTGAGCACGTTGAGTGCCGGCGTCGTCAACTCGACGCGCATTAGCATGACGGCGAGGCCGCCCCACACGAACGCGATGGTGGCGTAGATGCCGTACAGAATCCCGATATCCTTGTGATCGACTGTCGTCAGCCAGCGAATCAGCCCGGACGGTTTGTGACTCGTGGCCGTACTGTCGCCGTAGCCAGCGTCGCCGCTGACAAGCGGTGTGTACGCGCGGAGGTTCTCCATGCGGGAGACGAGGGTGGCGACCCCTACCAGGAAGACCCCCATGAGAACGGTTAACGCGAGTTGCTCTCCTGCCATGCTATAGCTTGAGGACCGGGCGATAAGAAAGGTTGTGTTCCCAGGCGTCTACGCGGGCGGCTTACTCGTCATCTGCTGACTCGTCGTCGGCGTCGTCTGCCGCGATGGCGGCTGCATCTTCAGGTGGCTCGTCGGACGTGACCTCGCCGAACTCCTCCTCGTCGTAGTCCGGCGTGGTCGCCTCGCTCGGGTCCGCGGCGGCGGCCTGCGGCTCCGCAAACTCCTCCGGGTTCTCTTCCAGTTCGGCCTCGGCCTTCGAGATGGCACGCCCCGAGAAGTACGTTAACACGAACAGTGCGCCGAAGGTGATGACGACAATGCTGAGCTGAATCGCCTGGTTGGCGAGGTCGGTTCCGAACGGGTTGTACAGTACGAAGACACCGATAAAGAAGGCCATCATCACCAACGGGATGGCGTTGACGATGAGATCGAGGAGCGTCTCGCGGTCGAACGTCCGTGATGACATACCTGTTGCTTGCTCCTGTGCGTCTAAGAGGTTACGGGTTCACGCCGCGGGACCGGCGTCAGTCACTGAGCCGCCTGCGATACTCGCCGCGAGCGCGACGATTCCCGCCCCGACGATGGAGAAGCCGCGCAGGACGATGGTGTCGGTCGAGGCGAGTGCGCTCTCGATAGCTCCGACGCTCGTGCCAGTCCGCGTGACGACGACAATCAAGCCGAGGGCGACGAACACGCCGGACAGCGCGGTCAGCGTTCGCCACGGGCGCTCCGTGTAGCCGGCTTCGGTGAGGATGCCAGCGATGCTCCCGGCAAAGAGCACGAGCCCGCCGATGGCCAGCGGATAGATTGCCATCACGACGCCGACCTCCCCCACCGCGAGACCGAGCGCGACGAACAGCGGCCACGAACTCACTTTCGCGGCTGCCGACGTTTCTGTCTCGCGTTCCTCTCGTGCCATACCGTCTATGAGTGGCACTGGCTCAAATGTTCGTCGGTCAGTCCCAGAACGCGTTCGTCCGGGCGTACTCGCGCTCTCTCGCGAGGATGTCCCGGTAGAAGTCGTCTTCGTCGTCGCGGAGCTTGTTGATGACTCGCGCCGCGTTGCGCGGCCCGACGCCGCGCGCGGCCAGCGCGATGACCGCCTCCTTCCCGTGGCCCTGCACGAGCGAGCCGGCTTTGAACGCCCGCTCCGTCATCCGTTCTTCCTCCTCGTCTTTGTCGGCGCGCTTGACGGCGGCCACCACCTCGTCGGCCCACGGATTCAGCGCCGCGATGCGCGTCGAGCCACAGTTGGGACACGTCGGCGGGTCGTCGATGCGTTTCACCTGCCGCTTCGTCTCCCACTCCTGACAGTGGAGACAAAACAGCAACATCCGGTCGCCCTGAATGCGCTCCTTGACCGTCTCGATAATCGACGCGTCGGCGTTCTCCGGCGAGAGTAGCTCCTGTCCGGAGGCGTGGCCGCCAAGGCCGATTGGCGTGCGCTCGCCGACTGTCTCGACGGCCACCTCCCGCCGGCGGACCGATTCGAGGACGGCACTCGCGCGGTCGGCGTCGAGTTCGACGTGGAGCGTCTCCCGAAGCGCCTCGTCGTACACCGGCGTGTCTCGGAGGGCTTCGAGCAGGCGGTCGCGACCGAAGCCGCGGCCGCCCTTCCACCCCTTGAGCGCGCCGAACTTCGCAGCGACCTGTGCGAGCGTGTACTTCAGCGAATCGGAGTTCTTCAGCGACAGTTCGATGAGCGGTTCGACGTGGCCGGGGTCGGTGTCGAACAGCAGGTCGACCACGTCACCGAGGTAGACGCCCGAAGGAACCTCCAGCTGGATGCGGTAGGGGTCCGTCTCCAGTCCGACGGACGAGCCGGTCTGTTGGCCGATGAGCGCCGAGAGCAGGCGGCCGAGCGTCTCGTTCGCCTTGTGGCCGAGACAGGCGTTCAGAACGACCTCGCGCCCGTACGCCTCGACCAGAAGCGTCTCGTCGGTCGCCATCGGTGGCTCGTGGCGTTCGATGGGGTCCAGCGCCTCGCACGCGGTGTGTTCGTCGGTCGGATACTCCTCGGCCATCCCCTGGGCGACGGTCTCCCGGGATTGGCCGGCTTCGAAGGCGGATTTCGTCTCGCCGCGCATCCGGCCGACCCGCTGGGCGACGTCGTAGGGAACGGGAATCTCTTGGCCGGTCCACGACGGCACCTCGCCGCCGGGGTCCTCGACCGGCGTGACCTGCACCTTCTCGTCGTCCTCGTCCACGTTGGTGATACGCCACATCTCTCCGCCCTGGATGAACACCTCACCCGGCGCGGCGAAGTTGACGACGAACCGCTCCGCGAGCGTCCCGACCGTCCGGCCCGAGGCCATGTCCACGACCCGGAAGTTCTGCTCGTCGGGAATCATCGAGAGGTTCTGGTAGAAGTACTCCCACGTCCCGCGAGACTTCTCCAGTCGGTCGTGGCCTTCCTCCAGCCACAGCACGTGGTTGTCGGCGAGTTCGCGCACGACCTCTTTGAAGCTCTCTTGTTCGAGGTCGCGGTAGGGGTACGCCCGACGGATGATTTCGAAACAACCCCGTGCGGAAATCTCGCCGAACCCCATCAACACCCCGGCAATCTGGTTTGCCACCGTGTCGAGACTCCCGTGGTGGATTGCGGCGTCCTCGACGACGCCCTCGTCTGCCATCTTCGCGATGGCCAGCGCCTCGAAGGTGTCGTCCGGCCGGGTCGTGATGACGGTCCCGCGTGACACTTCCCCGGAGGTGTGGCCCGCACGGCCGACCCGCTGGAGCAGTCGAGCCACCTCGCGGGGACTCTGATACTGGATGACGTGGTCGATACTCCCCACGTCGATACCCAACTCCATCGAGGAGGTACACATCAGCGCGTCGATTTCCCCCGACTTGAGCCGGTCTTCCACGTCAATGCGCGCCTCCTTCGACAGCGAGCCGTGGTGGACCGCGATATCGGTCCCGTACTCCTTCAGCCGCGAGCCGAGACCCTCGGCCGTCGTCCGCGTGTTCACGAACACGAGCGTCGAGTCGTTTTCGCCCACGATGTCATCGATAGTGCGCACCTGGCTCGCGACCGCGGCGTCGGTGACGAGTTCGGAGGCGAGCACCTCGTCATCGGGCGTCAGCTCCGGGTTCGTCACCTGCACGTCGAACTCGCTGCCGGCGTCAACTTCCACGACCGCACAGTCGCGGTCGCCGGTCAGGAATCGCCCGACTTCCTCTGGGTCGCCGACGGTCGCGGACAGGCCGATTCGCTGGAACGGGCCGGCGTACTCGCGCAGGTGCTCCAGCCCGACCGCCAGCTGCGCGCCCCGTTTCGAGGCAGCGAGCTCGTGCACCTCGTCGACCACGACGTGTTCTGTGTCTTCGAGTGCGGCACGGAGTTTCTTGCCCGTGAACATCGCCTGTAGCGTCTCGGGCGTCGTGACGAGCACGTCCGGCGGGTCGTCGGCCTGCTTGCTCCGCTGGTAATCCGTCGTGTCGCCGTGCCGGACGTCTACCTCGACACCAAGCGTCTCACCCCACCAGTCGAGCCGCTCGCGCATGTCGCGGTTCAGCGCGCGCAGCGGCGTAATGTACAGGGCCTGTAACCCCTCTACGTCGTCTCGGTCTGCAATCGCAGAGAACACCGGCAACATCGCGGTCTCCGTCTTGCCGGTCCCGGTCGGGGCGACGACGAGCCCATTTCGCCCCTCGGCGAGCGGCGGAATCGCCTTGCGCTGTGGCTCTGTCGGCTGGTCGAAGCCGCGCTCGGAGAGCGCCTGCCGCACCGGCGCGGCGAGGTGAGTGAACGCGTCCAGCCCCTGCTGGCTCATTACACCACACTGGGGGTGACAGCCGAATAAGGCGCACGGTCGTTACTCAGAATCGGTCGTACCGTCCGAGTCGCGTCCCGTCGAGCAGGTACGCCTCTCCGTCGGCGAGCGCGTCGGGGAGGAAGGGCGCGAGAAAGGCGTCGTTCTCGTTCACCCACGTCCCGCCGACGCGGTCGTTGAACGCTGGAAAGACGACCAGCCGCGTCGAGTCGACTGCAAGCGACTGTTCCGTGAACGGGTCTGGATTCACTCCGCCACGGAGCCACGCCCGCTCGGTCCGCGCCCCGCCGACCTCGTCTTCGAGTCGCACCTGCGGGTGTTCGTGGGCGACACACAGCGTCTCGGCCGAGAGCACCGACTCCGACGGCCACGTGTGTCCGTGCGCGAAGCCGATGTCGCCGATACGTGTACCCGTCCCGTCAGTGACGATCACGTCCTCGCTGTCGGCTGCGACGGTCTCGACGTCGCCGTCGTGGTTCCCTTTCACCACCACGAGGGGACAGTAGCTGGTCACAGCGTCGAACAGCTCGCGAAGCTCTCGTTTCTCCTCGCCGCTGGGCGTGCCGAGCGCGTTCCCCGCGTCGCCGAGCGCTACGACGCGGTCAGGACGGGTATCGCGGACGATATCCAGCAGTCGCGCACGCCGGTCTTCCGCGGCAGACCGGAGCTCGACGCCGTCACGACGGAGTGCGACCTCCAGGCCGGCGTGGTAATCCGCGAACACGAGCAGGCGTTCGCCGGCGGTCGCTGCCGTCGCCGCCGGCACGTCCGGAATCGGCTCCACCACGTCAGATCGGCTTGAGCTTCCCGTCTGCCGGCTCGTAACACTGCCCGCTCATCAGCGCGTCGTCGATGGCGTCCTCGATTTCGTCTTCGCTCGCACCGGTCCGGTCTGCGACCGTCGCGACCAGTTCGTCGTGGTCGGCTCCGTCGCCGTCGTCCAGCGACTCCATCGCCTCCAGGACGGTCTCGTCGACCGGACGGTCCGGCTCCGTCCCGGCGTCCTCAGGCTCCGATTCGGCTGTCGGCTCCTCCGTGACTGGCTCGTCGGTCTGCTCGACGTCGGTGCCGTCCGACGCTCCGTCACTCGGCGGCTCCGGCTCCTGTTCGGGTTCGAGTTCGGGTTCGGGTTCGACCTCGTCGCCGGTCGAGAACTCCGTGCCGAACTCGGATTCGACCTGCTCGCGCTCCTCGTCGGTGAGCACGTCGTCTTCTTCGGGGTCGAAGTCGTCGAGTTCCTCTTCGATCTCCGATTCCACCTCGCCGGTCTCGAACTCGCCCAGCGAGTCGTCGTCGGTCTCGAACTCACCCAGCGCCTCCTCGGTCGATTCCTCAACCGACTCGTCGAGTGTGTCGTCGGTCTCGACCCCCGATTGCTCCGCCGCCGTCGTCGTGTCGGTCGGCTCGGTCTCCTCCGTCGCTGGCTCGTCGGTCGCCGGCTCTGGGGTGTCCGACGCCGCCGCGCCGGATTCTGTCTCGACGGACTCCGCCTCGGTCGTCGACTCCTCGTCCAGCGGCTCGAACTCCGCGCTCGGACCGTCGTCTACGGTGGCTGCCGCCGGCTCGTCTTCCGTCTCGCTGTCGGCGTCCTCGCCCGCCGTTTCCACCGCGAGGTCGCGGTCCGCGAGCGCGCTCGCGTCGCCGGCTCCCTCGTCCGGCGCGACGTCGAGCGACCCGACCTCGTCGCGCTCGCCGGCAATCGTTTCGAGCGCCTCTACGGCGAGCGTCCGGAGCGCGTCGAGGTATTCGGGGGTCGTCCCGTAGTGGTCGAGCGCGAGCGCGATGCCCGACGCGAGCGACGGCTCCACGCCGTCGGCTTCCAGCGCGGTCGTCAGTTCCTCGCCTCCGAGCCCGGTCTCGATGGCGGCGGCCATCGTCTCAGTGCGCTCGATGGTGCGCTTTGCCGCCTCCACGACCCAGCGGTCGCGGGTGTCGCCGTCCACCTCGCTGATGGACTCCGGGCGAACGCTCGTGAAAACGCGGTCGCCGTCTTCCGGCTCGAAGGTGCGCGCCTTGCCGGTGACGGCGAGGAACGCGGGCGGCTCCGTCCGTTCGAGGAAGGCGAGCGCGTCCGGCTGATACTGGCCCGCGTAGGTGACGAACGCCCCCGTCGGGTCCACGATTCGCGCCCGGAGCATCTCGTCGTTCACCCACTCTTCTTCCGTCAGGACGCCGACGAGGAACAGGCGATTGACGCGCGCACCGGACGGCGTGACGACGTAGTTCGGCGCGCGCTCCTCGTCGCTCTCGGAGTAAGAGAGGTCCGCGTCGTCGAACTCGGCGGCGAACAGCCGATTGGCGATTTCGCGCCGACCCGGTCCCCCGTCCTCAGATTCGCTCATGTGTCCACCTCCGCGAGTGCGGCCTTCGCACGCTCGCTCGGGTCCTCGTCGCTCTCTTCGAAGCTCGTGGCGTTGAGGTTCGCGCCGTACTCATCGACCGAGAGTTGCCCGCGAACGCGGTACTCCCTGCCGACGATTTGCTCGCGAATCTCGTCGGCGACGACCTCCTTGTCCATGGCGTCGCGGGCGTGCTCCTTCGCGGTCTCGATACCGCCACCGTACACCTCCTCCGTGAGGTCGTGGCCGAGAACCGCCGTCACCGTCCCGGTCCCGTCGTCGAGAATCGCCTTCACGCGCAGGTCGTCTTCCCCCTCGACGGCACCGTGGGAGCGACACTGTCCGTTCTGGACGACGCGGCCACACTCCGGACACCGCTCGATGAGTCCGGAGCCGTCACGCACTTCGATGACGTTGCCGACGAGCGTCACGTCGTACGCGCCGCCCGACGAGACGGCATCGCCGATCGGCAGCTCCGGGGCCGACTCGCTCACCGCCACGTCCTCCTGGAGCGCGATGACGCTGGAGAACTCCGAGACGTTCACCGAGGGGACGCCGCGGAACTCCCGGATGGAGACGTTCTCGAGTCGGACGCTCGCGCCCGCCTCGATCTCTGAATGTGGGTCCCAGTCGGTGAACGGGAGCTTGCCGGTCTCGTCGCCGAGGACGCCGCTCAGGATTTCGGTCTCGCCGTCGCGCCCGTCGATTGTCTTCCGTTCACACTCCAGCACGCGCACGACGACGTTGCGCCCGCGGTCGCCCGGTTCGAGCGCGTCGAGCGTGCGGTCGCCGCCGACTCCGTACTCCACGTCGAGGGTGTCGTCCTCGAAGACGAGCGTGGTGGACTGACCCAGATTCAGCTCGGGACGGCCGTCCCACTCGCGGACGCCGGCGTTGCCGACGGTGACGGTGTCGCCGACGGAGAGTCCGAACTCCTCCCACGCGGTGTAGGAGATGCGGCCCGTCTCGTCGGCGAGTTCGCCCTCGTAGATGGTCTGGTCGTCCCCCTGATACCGGATGGAACGTTTCCCGACCGTCAACACGCGGGCAGTGACGGTGACGTTGCCGTCGTCGGTGCCGATGTCGGCGATCTCCTTCGTCGTCGGCTCGTTGCCGGACGAGGCGGAGCCGTCGCCGTATTTCCGGCGAAGCGACCCCTTTGCTTCCTCCAGCGGGACGGAGTAGCTGGTGAGCTTCTCTAGGTCCTCTAAGACCTCCTGTTTGTCAACACCGAGGTCGGAGGCGAGCGCCTCGGCTTCGTCTTCGAGACTCATCGTCCGTGGCTTCTTGCCCCCACCTCAAGGATGTATCGCCCGGTCGCAGGCGGGAGCTGCACACGCTCACAGGTCTGTCCGGACGAATCGATAGCGTGCGACCGACAGCGCGAGCACGGCAATCGCGAGCAGCACCGCGATGTCGAGCGGGGCGATGATGCCTTCGACCAACACCGCCGTCGGATCGAAGTAGCGGGCCGGCGAGAGAGCGCCGAGCTCCGAGACCGTCGTCACAGAGAGAGCGGCCTCGCCGAACCACGCGGCGAACGCGCCGGCGATGGCAGTCCGACCGGCCAGCCGTCCGCGCTTGACCGTGACGCCGACGAGCGTGCCGAGACCGAGCCACGCGAGCAGGTAGACGACGGCGACGGCGTGGAGGGTGTACAGGCCGGCGAGCGACAGCGGCTGGCCGATGACGCCTGCGCCGAGATACAACGCGAGCGGAACGATGGCGTTGACGAGTCCAATCGGGACGAGCAGCCCGGCGGCTACTCCGGCGAGCACGTCGGTCCGTGCGGTCGGCCCCGAGAGCAGCGTGGCGGCCCTCCCCGACTCGATGTCCCCGCCGACGGTCCCGGCTGCCGCGTACGCCACGTAGGCGGCCAGTCCGACCGTCCACCCGAAGGTGTAGAACTCGCTGGCGAGCAGGCCGGCGACCGAGTCCAGCGACTCGAAGCCGACGAGCGCCGTCAACAGGGGTGGCAGCGACTCCAGCAGTGCGGCGAGGTCCGTCCCAACGAGTAAATCCGGCGCGAGCGCGACGAAGACGAGCCCGTACGCGGAGAGTGCTCCCGACAGCAGTAGCGAGGTCCGGAGCCGTCCCCGAGCCTCGTACCGGAACACCGTCGCGAAGTCACGTCGGCTCATGCGATATCAGCCCGTTCGAAGCCCGCAGCGGCGACGGCCAGCAGTCCGACGGTCGCTGCGAGCAGCACTCCCGCCCCGAGGAGGTCGTACTCGCCCGTCGTCAGAATCGCCAGCGGGTCGTAGTAGCTCGCGGGCGTGAGCCGCGTCAGTCCCCCGAGTGCGGTCCCGCCGAGCAGGGTCGAGAGGACGAACGTCCCGACGACGGTTCCGACGGCGACGCCCTCCGCCTGGCTCCGCCGGTCGGCAAACACGGAGGCAGTCACCCCAATCGCGCAACAGACGAGCAGATACGGCACCGACAGCAGGTGAACCGCGACGAGCCACGCTGGCTCGATACCCGCCCCGACCGCCGTGTTCACCCCGATGACGACGCCTCCGACGATGGCGTTCACGACGAGTACGGGGACGAGATACGCGAGGAACTTTCCGGCGAGCAGGCCGCGCCGCGAGAGTGGTGCCGCGAGCACCATGTCGAGTCGACCCGCCTGTGCGTCACCGGCGATACTCCCGGCGGCCGAGTACGCGAGATAGCTCCCGAGACCGACGAGCCAGACGTACTGGTATAGTTCGAGCGCGATGAAGCCGCCCGGACTGCCGATCGCTTCCAACCCGAACCCCTCGGCGACCGCCGGCGGAAGGTTCGCCACCACGGTCTCGATGTCGAAATCGTCGAGGATGCCCGGGGTGAGTGCGGTCACCAGCCCGCCAAACGCGGCGAGACACCCGCCGATTGTGACCGACGCGAGGAGCTTCCCACGGCCTTCATACCGGGCGGTCTCACGCATCCGACGCTCCCCCGTTCTCGCTTTCTTCCCCTGCATCGAGGGTCGCGTCCGTGTCGTAAAACCGCATGAATACGTCCTCGAGCGGTGCCTCGCCGATGTTCACGTCGAGCGGGTCGTGGGCGAGAATGTGCTCCAGTAGGGGTTCGTACTGGCCGGTGTACGTGAACATGACCGTCGTCGCCTCCCCCGACGGGGCGATATCGAGGTCGTGAACGCCCTCGAAGGCGAAGGCGTCGGCCGCGAGGTCGTCTGCGAATCGGAGTTCGACCCGCTTGCCGTTGCGGTCGAGGAGCGTGGCCACGTCAGCCTGCTCGACGAGGCGGCCGTCGCGGATGATACCCACCCGGTCACACACCTTCCGCACCTCGCCGAGGACGTGCGACGAAAAGAGGAATGAGGTGCCCGACTCGCGTTCCGCCCGGATGAAATCCAGCAGTTTGGCCTGTTTCAGCGGGTCCAGCCCCGAGGTGGGTTCGTCCATAATCACGAGGTCGGGGTCGTGCATGAACGCGATAACGATGGCGAGCATCTGTCTGTTCCCCCGCGAGTACTCCTCGACCGCGCGGTCGAGGGGTGGGTCGAACACGTCGAGCAGCTCGCCGCTGCGCTCGTCACCCCGGAGTGCGCCGTGGTACTCCAGTAACCGTCGCCCGGTCGCACGCTCGTCGAAGGCCGGTTCGCTCGGGAGGTAGCCGACGTTCCCACGCGACTCACGCAGGGCGGCCCGGTCGGTCACCTCGGCCCCGAGCACCGTCGCCGATCCAGCGGTGGGGGACTGAAAGCCGAGCAGTGTCCGGATGGTCGTCGTCTTTCCTGCCCCGTTCGGACCGAGGAAGCCGAACACCTCTCCCTCTTCGACGGCGAAGGAGACCCCTTCGATACCCCGCACGTCGCCGTAGAACTTCGTCAGCTCGTCCGTCTGGATGACCGGCATACTCTCCAGACCCGACGCCGCCCGGTCGCTTGAGCGTTGTCCCCGCGGGCGAAACCACTAATCGGCTCCCCCGGCCACCTCCGGTATGCACGTCCACGTGAACGCGGCCGTCTCCGCTGACGGGAAGCTCTCCTCGCGCCAGCGCGAACAGATTGCCATCTCCGGGGACGAGGATTTCGCCCGCATGGAGACGATTCGCGCCGAAGCCGACGCCGTCGTGGTCGGGGTCGGCACCGTCCTCACGGACGACCCGTCGCTCGAACGCCACGACGAATCCATCGGCAGCGAGCCACCTGCACGGGTGGTTGCCGACTCGCGGGGACGCACCCCGACGGACGCCGACATCCTCGCCGGTGACCGACCGACGTATCTCCTCGTGAGCGCGGCCGCTCCCGAACAGCGTCGGCGCGCGCTCGAACGGGCCGGTGCGACTGTCGTCGTCGCCGGCGAGGACCGGGTCGACCTCCCCGAGGCGTTCGACGAACTCACCACGCACGGTGTTTCACACCTGATGGTCGAGGGCGGTGGTGAACTCATCTTCTCGCTGTTCGCGGACGAACTGGTGGACGAACTCACGGTGTACGTCGGGTCGATGATTATCGGCGGGCGCGGTGCGCCCACTCTCGCCGACGGTGACGGATTCGTCGACGAGTTCCCGACGCTCAAGCTCCGTGACGTGTCGCGACTCGACGACGGGGTCGTGCTTGCCTACGACGCGTAGGTCACATCCCCATGTCGGCGGCGTCGTCGGGAACCGGGAGAGCGTGTGGCTCGACGCCGAGGAGTTCGCCCGCGTGGTCGAGCGCGATGTCGAACCCGTAGTAGCGTTCGAGCTCGTCGCCGTCGGGTGTCGGCCGCACCTTCAGCATGGCGTACCCCTCGATGTTCTGCGCGATGGCGGCCGTTCTCCCGTCGCGGTCGAAGCTGAGGACGCGCTCCTCGTCGGTCTCGTAGTACTCCGCGGTGATGTCGTCTGTCTCGGCGCTGCTCATACCCCTCCTTCGTGTCCCGACTACGGGAAGGTGACGGTTTTCACCGGCTGAACACCCTCCTGTACGTATTTATTATGTGCAGATATACCACGTTGTGCGAGTGCACCAGACTTCGGTGACTCTCGCGCCCGCCGAGTCAGGCGGTCACACCTTGGCACGTGTTCGTCGTGGTTGACTACAGTCTGGGCGTCGGGGTGTTCCCACCGACGCCCCCTCGACACAGAATCACAGCAGTAACGACGTTCGCCTCGTTTCTGCCCGTATGGAGTGGTTCGCCAGCGGTATGCGCCGTGACATCTGCATCCTGCTGTACGAGGACGAGCAGCGCGCCCAGTCGGTGAAGACGGCGCTCCAGCGCCGCTACGACCGGAGAATCCGCCCAAAACAGTTCGAAGGCTGCGTGAACGCGCTCGTGGACGCCGGCCATATCGAGCGCCGCGTCGACGGGATCGCCGACGTGCTCGCGCTCACCGAGACGGGCGAGCGCGGCGTCGAAAACCAGTACGAGTGGCTCGAAGAACGAGTCGCCTAATCGAGGAGCTGTTGACCGATGGTGTTGCGAAGCACCTCGCTGGTCCCCTCGTAGATTTCGTTCAGCTTGGCGTCGCGGTACATCCGCTCGACGGGGAAGTCCTTCGTGTAGCCGTAGCCGCCGTGAATCTGAATCCCCTCGTTGGCGACCTCGCGTGAGGCCTCACTCGCGTAGAGCTTCGCCTGTGCGGCCTCCTTGATGAACTCCTCGCCGCGCATCTTCTTGTCCGCGGCCGAGTGCATCAGCAGGCGAGCGGCACGGGTCTTGGTGTCCATATCGGCGAGCTTGTGCTGAATCGCCTGGAAGTCGCCGATTCGCTGGTCGAACTGCTCGCGGTTGCTGGCGTACTCGCTGGCCTCGTCGAGGGCGGCCTGTGCGATACCGACCGACCGAGCCGCGATGGTGATACGGCCGCCGTTGAGCGTCTTGAGTGCCTGCACGAACCCTTCACCCTCCTCGCCGAGGCGTCGCTCCTCCGGAATCCACATGTCGTCGAAGCGGAGCTCGGCCGTCGGACAACCCTTGTCGCCGAGCTTGTCCTCGGTCCCCTCGACGATGAAGCCGTCGTCTTCTTCGGGCCGGACGATGAACGAGGAGATGCCCTTGTTGCCGCCGTCGGGGTCGGTCTTCGCGAACAGCGTGACGGTGTCGGCGACCGAGCCGTTGGAAATCCACACCTTGTCGCCGTTGATGGTGTAGCCGTCGCCGTCGGCCTCGGCGTGTGTCTCCATCGCCGGCACGTCGGAGCCTGCCCCGGCCTCCGAGAGCGCGAACGCGCCGATTTCCTCCCCCTCAGCGAGCGGGGTCAGATACTCCTGCTTCTGGGCGTCGGTCCCGAACTCGTACACCATGTTGCCGGCGAGCGAGATGTGGGCTGCGACGATGGTCCCCAGACCGCCGGAGCCGCGGGAAATTTCTTCGAGCGCAATCGGGTAGGCGTGATAATCGAGCCCGGCACCGCCGTACTCCTCGGGGAACGGCATTCCCATCAGTCCGAGCTTCGCGAGTTCGTCCACGAGGTCGGCGGGGAACTCGTCCGTCTTGTCGATATCGCTGGCTCGCGGGACGACCTCCTCGTCCACGAACTCCGTGACCATCTCCTTGATCTGTTTCTGCTCCGACGAGAGTTGGAAGTCCATACTCTCACTACGAGCCTGCGTACTTGGCCGTTTCGAGCACCGACCGGCACAAGGTACATACCACACCGACCCACAGCACGCACAGCGGCGGACGTTGGTAGGGGTACCGCTCGTCCGCCCGGACGGCATTTTATCGGGCGTTACCCCTCGTAGCTGTAGAACCCCTCGCCCGTCTTCTTCCCCAAGTCGCCGGCGTCGACCTTCCGGTGGAGCAGATACGCCGGCTTGTAGCGGTCGCCGAGCTCCTCGTGGAGCGTCTCCGTCGCGTCCAGACAGATGTCCAACCCGATGTGGTCGGCGAGCTCGAGCGGCCCCATCGGGACGTTCGTGCCGAGTTTCATCCCGCGGTCGATATCCTCCTTGGTGGCGACCCCCTCGTCGAAGGCACGAATCCCCTCGTTGATCCACGGCATCAGGATGCGGTTCGAGACGAACCCCGGCTTGTCGTCGGACTCCCACGTCTCCTTGCCGAGCGCCTCGGCGAACTCGTGGGCGAGGTCCGTCACGGCGTCCGTCGTCTTCTCTCCGGTGACGACCTCCACGCCCTTCATCACCGGCACGGGATTCATGAAGTGGAGTCCGACGACCTGCTGTGCGCGGTCGGTCGCGGCCGCGATGGTCGTAATCGAGAGCGTCGAGGTGTTCGTCGCCAGCACTACGTCGTCGTCCACCACGGCGTCGAGGTCGGCGAAGATGTCCTGTTTGATATCCATCTTCTCGACGGCCGCCTCGATGACGACGTCCGCCTCGGCCAGCCGGCCGAGGTCGGTCGTCCCCGTGAGCCGCGCCTGCGCGTCGGTCTTTTCCGTCTCGGTGATGGTGTCGTTGGCGACGAGCCGCGAGAGCGACTCGTCGACGGCGTCCAGCCCGCTCTCGACGTATTCGGGTTCGATGTCCCGCATCAGTACGTCGTAGCCGGCGGTGGCGGCCACCTGCGCGATGCCGTTACCCATCGTTCCCGCACCGACGACGCCCACTGTCTCGATTTCCTCGAAGCCTCGCATACTCGCGGGTCGGCTCGCCGGTGGTAAAATATGCCGAAGCTACTGTCCGTCGTGGAATGTCGCCACGCGGTCGAACAGTGTCTCGCGGCGACGCTCCAGCGCGAGGAAGTGCGAACCGTTCGCGATCTCCGTGTACTCGGCCTCACCGGTCGTGAGGTCGTCGTAGAGCCGGAGCCCGTCTTCACGCGTCGCCGTCTGGTCGAGTGACCCGCGCACGACGAGCGTCGAGACGGCGATGTCGGCGGCGTCGTAGATCGGTCCACCGGTCGCGGCCGCAGTGAGGTCGAGCAGCGTCCCGTTTGGAGCCTCGACCGTCGGCGGGTCGTCGCTCACGCCCTGCCCGTCGAACAGCGTCGTCCAGAAGCGGTCGAACGCGTCCGGGTCGCGGTGGTCGCTCGGCACTGGGAGGTGTGCGTCCCACCGGTCACGGGTCTCGGTGCGGGTCGCCTCGCGTTTCGGTGCTGGGTCACGTCCGGGGTCGAAGGCGCTGACTCGCGCCGGTTCGGGGTCGTAGACGGGTGCAAACTGGACGAGCGAGGTAATCTCCGTCTCACGCGTACACGCGATACCGGCCACCATCGTCCCCCACGAGTAGCCGACGAGGTGGAGGTGTTCGTGGTCGCGTGCCAGCGAGTCGAGGACGCGACGCAGGTCCTCGGCTACCCTGTCTGCCCGACTCGGCGGGTCGGCGTCCGGGTCGTCCATCGCCACGGGACGGTCGCTGTCGCCGTAGCCGACGGCGTCGACGGCGTAGGCTGCTCGCCCGCGGGACGCGGTGTCGGCGAGCCACGAGTAGCCAGGGGTGTCGAACGCCGGCCGCGCGCCGAACGTCGCGCCGTGAACGAAGACGACCGCCTCGTCCGTCGGTCGGTCGGGTTGGCGGACGTGGACCGCGACGCGCGTTCCGTCTTCCGTCTCGATATCGCGCCGTCGTGACATACCGACAGCTCTCGACGCTCCGAGTTAACTGTTGACACGCTGTTCGGCGGCTGAGCCGGCGCATCAATACCTTCTTTGGGCAGGTGTGCAGACGGACTCGTATGCAACCATTCGACGACAGCCCGCTCGCTCGCGACGGGAAGGTGCTCATCCTCGCGTACGACCACGGTCTCGAACACGGCCCGGTCGACTTCGAGGGTCTCGACGGCAGCGAGGACCCCGCCCGGACGTTCGAGGCGGCCACCCACTCGGCCGTCACCTCACTGGCCGTCCAGAAGGGACCGGCAGAGGCGTACTACCCATCCTACGAGGACGACGTCGACCTCCTGCTCAAGCTGAACGGCACGTCGAACCTCTGGATGGGCGAGCCGGACTCGGCGGTCAACTGCACCGTCGACTACGCACAGGAGATCGGTGCTTCCTCCGTCGGCTTCACCGTCTACGGCGGCTCCAACAACGAGATCGAGATGGTCGAGGAGTTCCGCGACGCACAGGAGGCCGCTCGCCACCGCGACCTCCCCGTCGTGATGTGGTCGTATCCGCGGGGACAGGGTCTGAAGAACGATACTGCGCCCGATACCATCGCCTACGCCGCCCGCCAGGCGCACGAACTCGGGGCCGACGTGGCGAAGGTGAAGTACCCCGGCTCCCAGGAGGCGATGGAACACGCCGTCTCGATGGCCGGTAAGACGAAGGTCGTCATGTCCGGCGGCTCGAAGACGACCGACCGCGAGTTCCTCTCGTCGGTCAAGTCGGTCATCGACGCTGGCGGCGTCGGTCTCGCCGTCGGCCGGAACGTCTGGCAGCGCGAGGACCCCACCCACATCCTCGACGCGCTCGAAGCCGTCATCTTCGACGAGACGAGCGTCGACGAGGCGCTCGACCGCGCAGCCTGATGAGCGACGACATCGCGGCCCTCCTCGATACCGTTGCGGCCACGGCCCCGGAGATTCGCGTCGGTCTCTCCGGCCGTCGCAGCTACGGCGACACCGAGAACCCCTCGGGCGAGCGGCAACTCGCCGCCGACGAGTACGCCGACGGCATGCTGGAGACCCGCCTCCTTGCCCTCGATGCAGTCGGGAGCTACGCCAGCGAGGAACGCGAGTCCGTCATCACGAGCGACGCCGGCGGCGACTACCACGTCGCCTGTGATCCGCTCGACGGCTCCTCGAACCTCAAGTCGAACAACACGATGGGCACCATCGTCGGCGTCTACGACGAGCCGCTTCCGGCCGGCGGCCGGAGTCTCGTCGCGAGCGCGTTCGTCCTCTTCGGGCCGATTACGACGATGGTGACCGCCCACGAGGGGACCGTGACCGAGTACGTCATCGAAGACGGCGACCGGCGCGTCGTCACCGAGGACCTGACCGTTCCGGACGACCCCGTCGTGTACGGCTTCGGCGGGCGGGTTCCAGACTGGCCCGACGACTTCGCCGACTACGCCGCCGACATCGAACGAGAGCTCAAGCTCCGATACGGCGGCGCGATGATCGGCGACGTGAATCAGGTGCTCACCTACGGCGGCGTCTTCGCGTATCCGGCCCTCGACTCCGCGCCCGACGGCAAACTTCGGCTCCTGTTCGAGGGGAATCCGATTGCTCATATCGTCGAGACCGCGGGCGGTCGCTCCTCCGATGGAAGCAAATCGCTGCTCGATGTGCCCGCCGAGGGAATCCACCAGCGCGTCCCCGTTCATCTCGGAAACACGGCGCTCGTCGAGCGGCTGGAGGCCGCGCTCGCGTAGACGCCGACAATATTTGCGAACGGAAACGGATTAGTCGCCGGCCTCGCCACCCACGGTATGGACGTACACATCGGCGAGTCGGCGACAGAGGAGGAGGCGTCGGCTATCGCCAGCGCACTCTCCGAGCACACGGACGACGACGAGATACGCGTCTTCGTCGGCGACAGCGACGAACCGCTGCTCGTGCGCGACGTGAACCTCACCGCGCCAATCGACGACGACCTCGGTCCGACCGACCGCGAGCGACGGCTCCGCGAGGAAATCGCCGACATCGAGGCGGGCGGTCCCCAGAAGTACAAGGACCGCCTGAGCGAACAGGACAAACTGTTCGTGCGCGACCGCCTCGACCTGTGGTTCGGCGAGGACGGCATCGCCTTCGAGGACGGGAAGTTCGCCGCCTTCGACGACTGGCACGAGAACGCGCCCGAAGCCGACGGGGACGCGAGCCGCACGCCCGGCGACGGACTTCTCACCGGTGCGGCGGACTTCGAGGGCCGCGACGTGCACTGGATGGCCAACGACTTCACGGTGAAGGCGGGGTCGATGGCCGGCCGCGGCGTCGAGAAGTTCCTCCGGATGCAACAGCGCGCGCTCAAGACCGGCCAGCCGGTCCTGTATCTGATGGACTCCTCGGGCGGACGCATCGACCAACAGACCGGCTTCTTCGCGAACCGAGAGGGCATCGGGAAGTACTACTACAACCACTCGATGCTGTCGGGTCGGGTCCCCCAGATTTGCGTGCTCTACGGTCCCTGTATCGCCGGCGCTGCCTACACCCCTGTCTTCGCCGACTTCACCATCATGGTCGAGGGGATGTCCGCGATGGCGATCGCCTCCCCGCGCATGGTCCAGATGGTCACCGGCGAGGACATCGACATGCAGGAGCTCGGCGGTCCGCAGGTCCACGCCGAACACTCCGGCTCCGCCGACCTCGTCGCCAAAGACGAGGAACACGCCCGCGAACTCGTCGCGCAACTCATCACCTACCTGCCTGACAACAGCGACGAGTCGCCGCCGATGGCAGAATCGAAGCCGCCGCGCAAGCCGCCGAAGGGCATCGACTCCGTCGTCCCCGAGGCACCCAACGAGCCGTACGACATGGAGCGTGTCATCGAGCGCGTCGTCGACCACGGCTCGTACTTCGAGCTGAAACCCGACTACGGTAAGGAGATTATCACGGCGTTCGGTCGGGTCGACGGTCGCCCGGTCGGTATCGTCGCGAACCAGCCGGACGAACGTGCCGGAGCCATCTTCCCCGACGCCGCTGACAAGGCAGCCGACTTCGTGTGGACCTGTGACGCATACGACATCCCCCTCCTGTATCTGTGTGACACGCCCGGCTTCATGGCCGGTTCCGGCGTCGAGAAGGATGGCATCCTAGAGAAGGGCAAGAAGATGATTTACGCCACCTCCGAGGCCACGGTGCCGAAACAGTCCGTCATCGTGCGGAAGGCGTACGGTGCCGGCATCTACGCGATGTCTGGCCCGGCGTACGATCCCGAGTCGGTCATCGGTCTCCCCGCCGGCGAAATCGGCATCATGGGACCGGAGGCGGCCATCAACGCGGTCTACGCCAACCGGCTCGCCGACATCGACGACCCCCAGGAACGCGCCGAGCTGGAACAACAGCTCCGCGAGGAGTACCGCGAGGATATCGACATCCACCGGATGGCGAGCGAGGTCGTCATCGACGAAATTATCCCCCCCTCCGAACTGCGCGGTGAACTCGCGGCCCGCTTCGAGTTCTATGAGGGCGTCGAGAAGGACCGCCCGTCGAAGAAACACGGTACCGTGTTCTGATGTCGTGGCCGATGCTCGTCGCGGCCGGCCTGTTCGAGGTTGCATGGGCCATCGGTCTGGAGTACTCCGAAGGGCTTTCGAAGCCACTCCCGACAGCGGCGACGGTGCTGGCGCTCGCCGTGAGTATGGTCCTACTCGCGCGCGCCGTCGAGAATCTCCCCATCGGGACGGCCTACGCCGTCTGGACGGGTATCGGCGCGGTCGGGACCGCAACGCTCGGTATCGTGCTGTTCGACGAGCCGGCGACGCTCGCGCGGGGTGGGTTCATCGCCGTCATCGTCGTCGGCATCGTCGGACTCCACAGCGTCTCGTGAGCTACTGATTTTCCTCCTTGAGCGAGAGCGCGGTCCGATCGAACCCACAGACAAGCGTGTCTTCCGTCCCGTCTTCGACCTTGTACGTCTCGACGTGCATCTCGACGATACCCCGCTCGCCGTCGCTGGTCTCGCGCTTGCTCGTGACGGTCGTCTCCGCGTAGATGGTGTCGCCGTGGAAGACCGGATTCGGGTGTTGGACCGAATCGTACGAGAGGTTCGCGACGATGGTCCCGTCGGTCGTCTCTGGAATCGACATCCCGACCGCGAGCGACATCGTGTAGAGCCCGTTGACGAGCCGCGCGCCGAAATCGGTGTCGGCGGCGAAGTCGGCGTCCAGATGGAGCGGCTGCTGGTTCATCGTCATGTCACAGAACGTCTGGTTGTCGCTCTCGGAGACGGTTCGCCGGCGCGGATGCTCGATTGTCTCGCCGACAGTAAACTCCTCGTAGTACAGACCTGCCATATGTCTGCTCGCGTCGGTGGCGGCAAATATGGTGGTGGTCTCTACCGGCCCTCACAGAGCAACGTACTTTAACAGCGAGCGGTCGGACCCGACGGTATGGCAAGACGCTCGCTCCTCTTCTCGCCCGCCGACAAACCCGAGCTGTTGCGAAAAGCACCCGCGACCAACGCCGATACGGTGTGTTTCGACCTCGAAGACGCGGTTGCACCGTCGCGGAAGGCCGCAGGACGCGAGACCGTCGCCGCGGTGTTGTCCGACCCAGAGTTCGACCCCGACTGCGAGGTGTGTCTGCGCGTCAACCCTGACGCCGAGACTGCGGCCGCGGACCTTGACGCGCTTGACGCCCCCGCGCGCCTCGACGCCGTGATGGTGCCGAAGGTGGCGGCTCCGGCCGACGTGCTCGCCGTGACGGACCTGCTCTCGGAGCGTGGCTTCGACGTGCCCGTCATCGCCCTGTGTGAGTCGGCTGCCGGCGTTCTCCACGCTGAGGCCATCGCTGCGACCGACGGCGTCGTGGCGCTCGCGCTCGGGGCTGAAGATCTCGCGGCCGACATCGGGGCGACCCGAACGCCGGAGGGGACCGAGGTGTCACACGCCCGCCAGCAGGTCGTCCTCGCGGGCGCGGCCGCCGGCGTCGATGTCATCGACACTATCTACACCGGCATCGAGGACGGCGATGGGTTGGCCGACGAGACGCGGTTCGCGCTCGAACTCGGCTACGACGGGAAGATGTGTATTCACCCCTCGCAGGTGGGCATCGTCAACGACGCGTTCACGCCCGACGGTGAACGCATCGCGTGGGCGCGTCGCATCCTCGAGGCTGCGACCGAGGCGACCGACGCCGGGGCTGGCGTGTTCCGCGTCGACGGCGAGATGGTCGACGCCCCCCTCATCGCACAAGCCGAGCGCGTCCGCGAGCGCGCACGCGCTTCCGGCGTCTGGGGCGCGTAATCATGTGTCGGCGTACCCCAGCACGCTTTTTGACGCAGCGGGCGACCCACAACTAATGACCGGAGAGACGAACCCCTTCGAGAGCCTGCAAGAGCAGCTAGGCGATGCGGCTGCGTACATCGACCTCGATGACGGACTGCTTCGGCGGCTGAAAAATCCCGAACGCATCCTGGAGACGAATCTGACGGTTCGCATGGACGACGGGCGACTGGAGACGTTCCGGGCGTACCGCTCGCAGTTCAACGGCGACCGTGGCCCGTACAAGGGCGGGATTCGCTATCATCCGGACGTGAACCGCGCCGAGGTGAAGGCGCTGTCCGGGTGGATGGTGTACAAGACCGCAACCGTCGATATCCCGTACGGCGGCGGAAAAGGCGGTATCGTCGTCGACCCTTCGGAGCTCTCGGCGACCGAACTCGAGCGGCTCACCCGCGCGTTCACGAAGGAACTGCGTCCCTTCGTCGGCGCGGACAAGGACATCCCGGCCCCGGACGTGAACACCGGCCAGCGGGAGATGAACTGGATCAAGAACACCTACGAGACCCTCGAAAACACGACAGAACCGGGCGTCGTGACGGGGAAATCCCTCGACTCGGGCGGCTCCGAAGGCCGCGTCGAGGCGACCGGTCGGTCGACGATGCTCACTGCCCGCGAGGCGTTCGACTACCTCGATCGCGACATCGGGGACGCGACGGTCGCGGTACAGGGGTACGGCAACGCCGGGGCGATTGCGGCCCGGATGCTCGCCGAGGAGACCGGTGCCACCGTCGTCGCCGTCTCCGACTCCTCGGGAGCGATTCACGACCCCGACGGCTTCGACCCTGCGGACGTGCGCGAGCACAAACGCGACACCGGCTCCGTCGTCGGCTACGAGGGAACGGAGGAGCTGACGAACGAGGAGCTGCTCACGCTCGACGTGGACCTGCTCGTCCCCGCGGCACTCCAGAACGCAATCGACGCCGACCTCGCCGAATCGGTGCAGGCCGACATGATTGTCGAGGCCGCCAACGGTCCGCTGACGCCCGATGCCGACGACGTACTCACCGAGCGCGACGTGGCCGTCCTGCCGGACATTCTCGCGAACGCCGGCGGCGTCACGGTGTCGTACTTCGAGTGGGTGCAGAATCGCCAGCGATTCGGCTGGACCGAGGCGCGCGTCAACGACGAACTCGAACGCGTCATCACGGACGCCTTCGACGGGCTGACCGAGGCCTACGAGACGTACGACGTGCCGAACTTCCGGACCGCAGCCTACATCGTCGCACTCAAGCGCGTTATCGCCGCACACGCCGAGTCGGGGACGTGGCCCTAGAGCGAGACAGCGTACGCGAGTAGGAAGCCGAAGTAGACGAGCACGAGCAAGCCGAGCGCCTTGTACCGGAACAAGGTGAGGTCGTCCTCCTCCCGTTCGTACGCGCGCTCGAACGCGGCGCGTTCCCGCGTCGTCAGCCGTCCCTCGTGGCGGTGGCCGAGATGGAGGTCGCGGTACGATTCTTGAACGAACGTCCGGTCACAGTACGGGCAGTCGTGTGTCATCAGAGGAATGGTGGGGCTTCGTACGGTCGCGAGACGATCCACAAGGAGGTCATCGTGTAGAACATCATGACGAGCGTGAGGAGATACTGGCTCCGGACGGCCTGAATCCGGGAGGGGAACAGCTCGTAGCCGACGCCGTGAGCGACCCACACCGCGAGCACGTGGCCGGCGATGACGAACGTCAGCGACGCCAGCCCGAACCAGCCCGGAATCGCGAACACGAACGCCTGCCCCGGCGAGAGCGGGTTCGCGAGCGCGTTCGCGAGGGCAGGCACCAGGTTCAGGAAGTAGCCCAGATAGTGGGCGACGTGGTAGCCGGCGGCGATAGCGAGCAGCGACGGGGCGAACCGCGCGGCGAGTTCGGCCGAATCGAGCGTCGTGTCCGCAATTCGGCGACCGTAGCGTACCGAGAGCAGGTAGACACCGAGGAAGGCAGCGAACCCGACGGCGAGCACGAGTGGATACAGGAAGACCGGCGGGACGCCGAGACCGACGACGGCGCGGGCGAAGTCCGCCCACGGTGCCGTCGCCACCAGCCCGTCGTAGGTCGTCCCCCACAACAGCGCGACGACGAAGGCGATATCGCCGGTCGAGTCGACCCACGGCGTCTGGAGACCAGCGCCCGGCGAGCGGAGCTTCAGGCGACCGTCCTCGACGGTGAGCGGTGCGACCCGGCCGTAGGCGTCGAAGACGCGCGCGACGGGGTCGTACTCGGTGAAGTAGTCGTCGCCGACGACCACGCCCCCGAGCACCGTCACAACGCCGTACAGCGTCACGGCCGTCGCGAGCAACTGGGCCGCGTCGGCGAGGGGACTCACCACCTCGACCCAGATGAGGGTGAGTAAGCCGACCGTCGCGACCCACCCCCCGTCGACCGGGAGGTCGCGGTCGAGCGAGGGAAGCCATCCCACGATGGTTCGGAAGGGATTGAGCACGGGCCACCCGTTCCCGACGAGATACGACGACATCGCCAGCCCGGCCCACCAGCCGCCCCACACGAGCAGGATGGCCGCGTTCCGGAGCGGGTCGGTCGGCACGTCGGCAAGCAGCGCGACCGGAAACTCGCTCCGTCCGGCCAGAAAGCCAGTCGCGAGCACGACGACGAGTCCGAGCAGGCCGACAGCTCGACCAAGCCCGACGAGCAGGTCGTGACGCGTCGTCCCGACGGTTCGCCGGTACTCGTGGACGTATCGGAGGAACTCGCGGTCGGTGGCGAGCGACGAGAGGACGAAGGAGACGCCGACGACGCCCCCGCCGGTGGCGAGGAACAGCCACGTTGGGACGGCGACGCCGCGGCCGGCGTTCGCGCCGAGACTCCCGCTGTGGGCGAGCACTTGGCCCACGAACGCGACCGTCGCGGACAACGCGGCGAGCGAGCTACAGAACACGCGCCACCACCGGCGTCGGCTATCGGTCATCGCTCGACGTTACGCCGCCCGCCACGTATAGCCGTCGGAACCGAGCGGCTCATAGGAGGGCTTTTGTCGATAGGGTCGCAAGCCGCAGGTATGAGCCACGCGGACGAATCAGACGACCACGGCCACCATCTCCCCGCCGTCGAGGACTGGCCTCGCGGCTTCGGTGAGGCATCCTGGTGGCCCTTTGTGACGGCAGTTGGTGCAGCAATCATCTACGCGGGCGCGGCGATGTATATCCTCTCACAGGGGAGTGACCCGCTCGTCTCGCTGGAACTCAGCCTCGGCGTCTTCGCGTTCGGTGTCGTCGGCTTCGTCGTCGGTCTCTACGGCTGGACCTACCACGCGTTTATCGCCGCCTACTGGGACGAAAGCTCCGGCAGTGCCGGACTCCGGCTCGGTATGTTGGCGTTCCTCGGCTCCGAGATTGCGACCTTCGGTGCCGGCTTCGTCTACTACTTCTTCATCCGATCTGACGTGTGGTCCGAGGAGACGCTCCCGGAACTCGTCACCAGCGGTGACATCTTCGGGAGCCTCGTCATCGCCAACACGGTCCTGTTGATTCTCTCCTCGATTACGCTCCACTACGCGCACGTCGCGCTCCGCAACAGTAATCGCCGCCGCTTCCTCGGCCTGCTCGGCTTGACGCTCGCACTCGGCGTCGTCTTCCTCGGCGGCCAGGTGTACGAGTACTACGAGTTCATCGTCCACGAGGGACTCTCCCTCGGTGGCGGCGTGTTCAACTCCGCGTTCTACGGGCTGACCGGATTACACGGGCTTCACGTGAGCCTCGGTGCGGTCCTGCTCGGTATCGTCTTCGTGCGGTCGCTGTTCGGTCAGTACACCGCGGAGAACCACACCTCCGTCACAACCGTCTCGATGTACTGGCACTTCGTCGACGTGGTGTGGGTGTTCCTCGTGCTCGTGCTCTACGTCGGCGCGATTGTCTGAACGGCCACATCTCGTCTCCTTGTCGTAGTCACTCGCTACCGCTTTCTGCCCCGCGCGTCGTCACTCCGATATGGACGCATCCGAACTCGAATCACGGCTCGGGGTTCCCGTGACGACGTTCGACTCGACACCCGACACGAGCGGCTATCTCCGCCGACAGATTCCGAACGCTTCCCACGGCAGCTTCGCCGTCACGAACGAACTCACGGCCGCACGCGGTTGCACGGGGAACGCGTGGGCTGTCCCGCCCGGCGGAGTCTGGTCCTCGACGCTGTTGTACCCCGACCTCGACCCCGTGCAAGTCGGTCGGCTCACGGTCGCCGGCGGCGTGGCAGCCTGCGAGATGGCTCGCTCTCTCGGCGTCGACGCGCGGCGAGCCGGTCGAACGCCAGCGGGTCGCGGCCCGACTCCACGAGCGCCTGCTCAAGTCCGCCGACAGCGTCGAGACGGACGACGGGTTCGCCGACGTGCTCGACAGGTGGCGTGAGCACGCGATTACGCTCGGTGAGCGTGTACGGGTCGAGACGGGCGACGAGACGGTTCGCGGTACGGCGACCGAAGTGACCGAGACGGGCGCGCTGCTGGTCGAGACAGAGACCGGGCGGCGAGAAGTGACGGACGGGGAGTGTGAGTCGCTTCGGCGCGACGACTGATTATTGGTTCGCGAGGAACTCCTCGGGGTTCTCGGTGAAGCGCTCGTAGTCTTCCTGTGAGACGACGAGCACCTCACCGAGCATGGCGGAGTGGCCGACGCCACAGTACTCCGCACAGTAGAGCTGGTAGGAGTTGCCGATTGCCTCGTCGTTCAGCTCCGTCGTGATGGTGTTGTACTTGCCCGGCATGGCGTCCTGCTTCAGCCCGAGCTTCGGAATGTGGACGGCGTGGAGCCAGTCGACGGAGCTGACGTGGAGATACACCTGGGTGTTGGCCGGGAGGACGAGCGGTTGACCGCTGCTGCTGCTTGTCGAGACCATCGTGGAGACGTTGCCGTTCTCCATCGTCTCGGTGTAGTTGAACGTCCAGTAGTACTTCTGGGCGGTCACCTCGATTTCGACGATTTCCTCCTGTCGTTCCGGTGGTGGCCCGACGGCACCGGGGTAGTCGTGGGTGACGGCCGGCTCGACGGCGTTCGGGTTCTGTGCGGCGGTGACACCACCGACGAGCGGGCTTCCGAGGGCGGCGTAGGCGGCGACGCCGACGAACAGCAGGACGATGGCGGTCGCGATGGTCCACGTGATTTCGAGGCGACGGTTCTCCTGTGTCGGTTTCGGGTCGTCGTTGTTGCGGTAGCGGACGACCGTGTAGATGAGAGTCGCCTCGACGACTACCGCGATAATCGCGGAGACGTAGAGGAGTTCGGAGTCAAGTGAACTGATGATACCGATGTTCTCGGACGGCTGTGCCGCAGCCGGGCCCACGGCGACGGCGAGTAGCGCGAGCACCGTTGCGACGGCCCCCGCAACGCGCGTACGTTTCATAGCCGCAGTTAGGAGTGGCCCCACATTAACCCCGCGATGCGTGCTATCCGCAAGAAGCGCGGGGCATAAGTAGAGCCGAGACTTTGCTCTGGTAATGAAGCGGCCGCAGTTCACGACGCTGCTCGCGACGACCGTCGTCGGGGTGTATCTCCTCGTCGTCGCCGGCGCGACGGCCACCGTCGCCGACGCCACGGCCGCCTGTACGTCGTGGCCCCTATGTGCCCCCTCGTCGGTGAGTGCCGTCGTCGCGCTCGGCCACCGCACCGCCGCGCTCGTCGTCGGGCTCCTCCTCGTCAGCTCCGTCGCCATCGGGTGGTCGGACAGCTCTCGCCGCGTCAAGGGCGCGCTGCTGGCCGCGCTCGCGCTCTACCCGGTGCAGGTCGGGATGGGCGCAGTCGTCGTCTTCGCCGGTGCGAGCGGCCTCACGCCCGGTCTCCACCTCGGCATCGCCGTCGCCATCTTCACCGCGCTCACCGCCGCGCTCGCGTGGCAACTCGAAGCTGACACCGGACGCGACGACGTGCCCGAGGAACCGTTCGAGGAGTCCGTCGTCGACGCCGAACCGTCCGAGTCGACGGTTCGCTTCGACTCCTCGTTCGACCGCGCCCGCGCGACGCTCTTCGCGTACTTCCGACTGATGAAGCCGCGGCTGATGTGGCTGCTCGCGCTCGTGGCCGCCGCCGGGATGTCGCTCGCCGGCGGCCCCGGTGGACTCACCGTCCGCACCATCGTCCTCACGCTCGGCGGTGGCGTCCTCGCCATCGGCGCGTCGGGGACCTTCAACCACGTCCTCGAGCGCGACATCGACCGTCGGATGAAACGCACCAGCGACCGCCCGCTGGCGACCGAACTCGTCCCCGTGCACAACGCGCTCGCGTTCGGATTCGCGCTCGCGGCCGCCTCGCTCGTCGCCTTCCTGCAGGTGAACGTCTTCGCCGCCACGCTCGGCTTCGTCGCCATCGTGTTCTACTCGGTCATCTACACGCTCGTGTTGAAGCCGAACACCGTCCAGAACACGGTTATCGGCGGTGTCGCGGGTGCGCTGCCGGCGCTCATCGGCTGGGTCGGCGTCACCGGCGAACTCGGGCTGCCGGGCGTCGTGCTCGCCGTGACCATCTTCCTGTGGACGCCGGCGCACTTCTACAACCTCGCGCTGGCGTACAAGGACGATTACGCCCGCGGCGGCTTCCCGATGATGCCCGTGGTCAGCGGGGAGACGAAGACGCGCAAACACATCGTCTGGTATCTCGCGGCCACGCTCGCCAGCGCCGGCGTGCTCACCGCGGTCAGCGATCTCGGCGTCTTCTACGCCGTGACCACGGTCGGGTTCGGGGCGCTCTTTCTGGGGATGGTCGTCCGACTCCACCGCGAGCGCACCGAGGGCGCGGCGTTCCGCGCGTTCCACGCCTCGAACGCATATCTCGGCGCGCTGCTCGTGGCTATCGTCGTAGATTCACTCGTCGTATGAGCACGCTCGCCGCGGTTCGTGACCGCCGCCCGCCCACCCGGACGCTCGTCTACTGGGCCGCCATCCTGAACGCACAGTTGCTCGTCGTCATCCTCTACTCGCTGCTCGTGAGCGGGCCGCCGGCGTCGCTGCGTGGCATCTTCATCCTCGTGATGCCGTGGGTGTGGCTCGACGTATCCTGGTGGGCGTATCGCAACACCTCGCTCCCGCGCGTGACCGGCCGCAAGCGGCTCGTCGCCGGTGCGCTCGCCGTCGGCTACTTCCTCGTGCTCGCGTTCGCCGGCGGCGTCCTCCTGCCGGGTATCGGCGAGCGCGCCACCGGGTTCCGGCTCGTCACCTACCAGATTCCGCCCGGCTTCGCGCCCGCACTGCTGTACAGCGGTGAGCGACTCGTCGTGAATCTCATCCCGTACAAGACGGTCGGCTATCTCGCGCTCGCGTGGCTCGTTTACGGAACGGTTGCCGACGTGTCCGGCTCCGTCGGCGCGGGCCTGCTCGGCCTCTTTTCCTGTGTCTCGTGTATGCTTCCCGTCATCGCGGGCGTACTCACGACTGTCACAGGGAGTGCCGGCTTCGCCGCCACCATCGGCCAGCAGTCGTATTTCCTCTCCACGAGCGTGTTCCTCGCGACCGTGCTCCTGCTCCGATGGCGACCGACGATGGCGGACCTCTCGCGACTTCGCCCGTGACCGTCAGGTGCTTGCCCCCGGCGCTCATCTCTCGCGTATGACACACGTCGAAATCACCTACTGCGTGCCGTGTGGCTATCTCGACCGCGCACTCGATACCGAACGCGCGGTGCTCCAGAGCTTCGGGCAATCACTTGACCGCGTGACCCTTGTCACCGGCGACCACGGTGTCTTCCGCGTGACGGTCGACGGCGAACAAATCTGGGACCTGACCGAGGACGAGTACGACGTGGACGACATCGTCCGCCGGGTGCGCGCCGAACTGTAGCGGGCGACGGAACACAACCGCTTAGACGGGCGCGCCACGAACCGAGGTATGGTTATCAGTGCGTCGGACGTGCGCCGGTCGTACGGCGAGACGGTCGCGCTCGACGGCGTCTCGCTCGACATCGACGCCGGCGAGATATACGGACTCATCGGTCCCAACGGCGCGGGCAAGACCACGCTCGTCCGCGCGCTCACCGGGACGACCGACCCCGAAGGCGAGGTGCGACTGCTCGGCGAGGACCCGAAACGCGCCGACCCGCAGCGGCTCGGCCTGCTTCCACAGGAGTTCTCGCCGCCGGCTCGGCTGACGGCTCGCGAGGTCGTCAGCTACTACGGCGGTCTCTACGACGAGTCGCGCGACGTGGGCGAGACGCTCGTCGATGTTGGGCTTACCGACAGCGGTAACACCTACTACGAGGACCTCTCCGGGGGACAGAAGAGACGAGTGTGCGTCGCCACGACGCTCGTGAACGATCCCGACGTGTTGTTCTTAGACGAGCCGACGACGGGAATCGACCCGCAGGGTCGCCGCGACGTGTGGGGCCTCATCGACGCGCTCGCCGACGCCGGCGCGACGGTACTCGTCACGACCCACTACATGGAGGAGGCGGAACGACTCTGTGACCGGGTCGGCCTGCTCGCGGGGGGGCGACTCGTCGCCGAGGGACCACCCGCAGCCTTGGTCGCCGAACACGGCGGTCGCCCGCGCGTCGAGATTCGCGCCGACGATTCCGACCACGCCCGCGAGGTGCTCGCCGCCGCCGACTACGCGTTCGTCCCTGACGAGCGCCGGCTCGTCGTCGACGACGTTGCCCCGGACGAGGTGGGCGACGTAGCGACGACGCTCACCGACGCCGGGGTTGCATACGACGGTCTCCTCTGGCGACAGCCCGACCTCGAAGAGGTGTATCTCCAGCTCACCGGCCAAACTGTCGGAGCCAGCGGGACGCCCCGCGAGGTGGGCGATGAGTAGAGCCGGTCGCATCCGGTCGGAGACCGTCGCCGCGGGGAAGGCGTTCCTCCGCCGGCGCACCGCCGTCTTCTTCACGTTCTTCTTTCCGGCCATCATCATCCTCATCTTCGGGGCTTTGGTCAACACGGCCGGCGGGACGGGCGGGCTGTTCACCGAGCCGCCGGGCTACTACGTCCCCGGCTACCTCGCCGTCGTCGTGTTGTTCACGCCGCTCTCCCGGGTAGGTAGCGAGGTCGCCCGCCACCGCGAAGACAACCGCTTCGAGAAGCTGGCGACGACGCCGCTCCGTCGGTGGGAGTGGCTGGCGGCACAGACGCTCGTCAACGTCGGCATCATCGGCGTCGCGGCCGCGGGAATCCTCCTGCTCGTGGTGGCCGTCACCGGCGCGTCCATCGTCTTCTCGCCGCTGCTCGTCCCGTTCGTCGTGCTCGGCGTCGCGTTGTTCTGTGGCCTGGGCGCGATTCTCGGGAGTCTGTCGGACTCCTCGGACGGCGTCATCGCGGCCTCGAACGGAATCGCGCTCCCACTTCTGTTCTTGTCGGAGACGTTCGTTCCCCAGTCGCTCCTGCCGGAGTGGCTCCCGCTGTGGGTGTCGCCGCTGACCTACTTCTCGCGTGGCGTGCGTGCCGTCGCCTACGAACCGCCGGACACGCTCGCCACCTCGCAGGTGCCGGGGGGGCTGGGCGTCGCGGAGTCGAATCTGCTCGTGCTCGCCGCGTTGACGCTCGCCTTCTTCGTCGTCGGGGCTGTGACGCTCCCGCGGACCGACTGAGAAACCGTTTTCCGAACCCGACGGCGAGTGGTGGTATGCAACTCTCCACGCTCCCCGACCGACCGTTCGAACTCGCGGAACTGCAAGAGCTCAACGAGAGCGGCCGCTTCCGGGCCGTCTTCCCGGCCGGCGTCTTCGACTTCGAGGGGACCGACGCGAAGCTCGTTCCGGCGGTCGTCCTCGTCACGCCGGGGGACGGTGAGGACGAGGAAGCCGGTGGTGAAGGCGATGGTGAGGGCGGCCGGGTCGTCGCCGTCGGGTACGACTTCGAGGAGCGGTGGCAGCGCGTTTCGAGCGAACAGGCAGGCGACCGCGTACAGGAGCAGGTTGAGCGGGCGGCGGCCGAGCTCAGGGAGTGGGCGGCAGCGACGGACCAGCGGTGGGCGATGTCGGACGGCGCGACCGCGCTGGCCGAGCACATGGGCGCACTGGAGGAGTAGCTCAGGCCGGGACGAAATCGAAGGTGTAGACGTGGTTCAACAGTAGGTACGCTAACACGCCGAGCGTGAGCGAGACGCTCCAGACGGCGACGGTGATACGGCCGACGCGAGCGTGGGCGGTCTGGCGAATCTCGTCGACGCTGTGGCTCAGTCCGATAGTGATGTTGTATAAGACGAGCGGCACCGACAGCGCCGACAGCACGATGTGGATGCCCAACATCGCGAGGTACAGATAATACGGGAGGTCGGGACCGACGAAGTCCTTGCGTCCCCCGCCGCCGGTCTTGAGCAGGTACATCACGAGGAAAATCATGATGAGGACGAAAGAGACGATCATCAGCCGGCGGTGCGTCTCGACGTTTCCCTGCCGGATGTGGTACCAGCCGGCGACCAGACAACAGACCGCGACGGTGTTGACGAGCGCGATGGCGTGTGAGAGCAGATTCACCGTCCCCAGCCCGATCTCCGGGTAGATTGGCAGGCCGACGTAGAGGGTCCCGATGACGAGCACGTAGCCGACGACGCTGAGCACGGCGACGACGGCCCGAGGGCGGCGTTTCACGACCGAACTGTCCGCGAGACTCATAGCCGTATTTGGTGGCCGGCGTAAGTAGCCGTTCCGCTTTCCGAACAAGCGGAGTTGTACTCGCACAATCCTGCTGAAGGCTGTCAGCCGCTCCGTAACTGTGAAAGCGTCTGGGTGTGCAAGTGTTGCCATGAGTACACAGGACTCCGAGGACCGGACCATCCGCTGTCTGGTCGCGAAGGTCGGTCTCGACGGCCACGACCGCGGCGCACACGTCATCGCCCGGGCGTTCCGCGACGCCGGCTTCGAGGTCATCTACTCCGGACTCCACAAGTCACCCGACGAAATCGTGCAGGCCGCCGTCCAGGAGGACGTGGACGCGCTCGGTATCTCAATCCTCTCCGGTGCCCACAACACTCTCGTTCCGAAAATCGTGGAGGGGTTGGAGTCGTACGACGCCTTCGAGGACACGCTCGTGCTCGTTGGCGGTATCATCCCCGACGAGGACCGCGACGAGTTGTACGAGATGGGCGTCGACGGCATCTTCGGTCCGGGGTCGTCGATGGCAGAGACCATCGAGTTCGTCCGCGAGAACGCGCCCGAGCGATGAGCGATCTCATCGAGGAACTGCTCGCCGGAAAACACCGCGCGCTGGCCCGCGTCATCTCGAAAATCGAAGACCGCGGGTCCGGCTACCGCGAGTTGGTCAGTCAACTCCACGAGCACACCGGGAACGCGACGGTCGTCGGCATCACCGGTTCCCCCGGCGCTGGCAAGTCGACGCTCGTCGACAAGATGGCAGAGACGTATCGCGAGCGGGGCGAGACCGTCGGCGTCATCGCCATTGACCCCTCTTCGCCCTTTTCGGGTGGCGCGGTGTTGGGCGACCGCATCCGGATGGCCTCGAACGTCGGAGACATGGACGTGTTCTTCCGTTCGATGTCGGCGCGGGGAACGCTCGGCGGGCTCTCGACGGCGACGACGGACGCGGTGAAGGCACTCGACGCGTTCGGGAAGGACCGAATCATCATCGAGACGGTCGGCGCGGGCCAAAACGAGGTCGACATCGTCGGCACCGCCGACACCGTCGCCGTGCTCGTTCCTCCCTCCTCGGGTGACGACGTACAGATGCTGAAGGCCGGTATCCTCGAAATCGGCGACGTGTTCATCGTCAACAAGGCCGACCTCGACGGGGCCGACCGCACAGTACAGGAGCTAAAAGAGATGGTTCACATGCGGGACGCCTCGCCGCTTGCCGGCACTGCCGGCCACCACGGCGTCGAGACCGACGCAGTTGGTGAGCAGGATGAAGACGACAACGGGGACGACGAGACGTGGACCCCGCCAATCGTCGAGACGGTCGCCAAGACCGGCGAGGGCGTCGAACCGTTTCTCGACACGCTCGTCGACCACCGCGCGTGGCTCGAGGCTTCGGGCGAACTCAACGCTCAGCGGCGCGACCGCTACGAGGAGGAGATTCGCCGCCTGCTCCGTGAGGGTGCGGGCGAACTGATTCGCGAGGAAATCGAGCGGCAGGGTGGGCTCGAACGCTACGTGGACGCCATCGTCGCGAAGGAGACCGACCCGTACGCCGTGACGGAGGAACTGCTCGCTCCGCTGCGCGAGTCGGTCCGCGAGTAGCTCACGCCAGTCGCTGGTGTTCGACTTTCAGACACTTATCCTGAATGAACCGACGCCCGGAGTCGGTGACGCGCTCGCCGGCCTCACCGTCGCGAATCCCGAGCTGGAGCCACACGGTGTCCACGTCCTCACGGTCGAGCGTCTCGTCGACGATACTCGACACCTCGGCGCTCGGCCGGAACACGTCCACGAGGTCGACTGTCTCCTCCACGTCGGAAAGCGAGTCGTACGCCGGTTCGCCGAGCACCTCGTCGGTCGTCGGGTTGACCGGGACGATACGGTAGCCGTGCTCTTGGAGATACTTCGGGACGCCGTGGGCGGCCTTCCCAGGCGTGGCCGAACAGCCGACGACCGCGATGGTCTCTGCCTCAAGCGCTGCCGTCAACTCCGCGTCGTCTGTCGTCACCATACTCACCCGTAGCGTCCGGCGCGCAAAAGCCTCGGGGGCGGCTACGCGAACCGGCCGACGATGAACGCGCCGGCGGCGAGCAGTTGACCGTACTTCAGCCACGCCTGACTCCGCGTCGGTTCGGAAAAGCCCCAGTAGCCGGCGACCAGCATGAGCACGTCGGGGACGGCGACGGCGACGAGATACGCGACGCCGAAGTCGGCGAGCAGATACGGGAGTGGGCTGCCGGCGACGCCGACGAGCAGCGCGGCCATCGCGACCTGGAGCGCACGCCGCTTCCCGACCGCGATGGGAAGCGTGTTCAGCCCCTCCTCGCGGTCGCCGGCGATATCCTCCACGTCCTTGATGACCTCCCGCGAGAACGTCGCCAGCGCGGCGAGCACGGCGAGGACGGCTACAGGTCGGAGCGCGCCCCCGACGGCCGCACCGCCGAACAGGAACGTCGACCCGCCGAGACAGCCGACGACCGCGTTACCGACTCCCGGCAGTCCCTTGAACAGCTTCGTGTACGCGACGAGCGCGGTGAGATTTACGACGGCAATCGCGACGGCAAGTGGCGGGAGCACGAGCGCCAGTCCGACCGCGACCGCGAACTGCACCGCGGCGAACGCGAGTGTCTCATGCGGCGTCACCGCACCGCGGGGAATCGGTCGCTCCGGCCGATTGATGGCGTCGATTTCACGGTCGAAGTAGTCGTTGATGGCGTTGCCGGCTCCGACGGCGAGCATTGTCGCGAGCACGGCTGCGGCCGCACGGACCAGTGCGCCCGTGTCGACGAGCAGCCCCGGCGTCGGTGCGGTTCCGGCGACGACCGCACCGATAGCCGTGAGCAGTCCCGACGTGAGCGCGTTTCCGGGGCGTGTAAGCTCAACGAATCCGCGAAGCCGCTGCATGGTTGGTTGTCACGAGACGCGAGTATGAACGCGTCGGTCCGGAACGTTTCCGATGGAAGGGCTTTTGAATACCACCCTGCTACGCAGTAGTGAGGGCCCTTAGCTCAGCCCGGACAGAGTGCGTGGCTTCGGACCACGTTGCCGGGGGTTCAAATCCCTCAGGGCTCGTCTTGCTGCATAACGAACCAAATCCACTGGACAGCGACAGGTAATATATAAATCCACCCGTGCGCTTCAACTGGAGTTCGTTATGCATCATCAGGCACCCCTTCGCCGTCCCCTGATTCCACGCAGCAAAACACCGCCTTGATGCGTATAGTCAATCACAAGTCGATATCAAGAAGAGTTTCCCAGCCTGACGATGTCGCCATCCCCCTTTGATCGTCACGAGCGCCCCTAAGCCAGCCAACACAGCGACCGTTCCGGCACCGATGTGTAGCCAGAGTGTCCAACCTTCCAATGTTGGCATACACACATACCCGAACACGTCCTAAATAAACGTCCTGCACATCCGAGAAACGCTACTGCCGGAGCGCTCTCCTTGGACGCCTGTGACCGAGGAGCGCTCTGTATTCAGCACACTTCTAAAGACATCTCTCCGATTGATGATTCCAACAGAGTCGAAACCCCAGAATAGTGGGACTTACCCCGCTGAATCAAGGAGAAAGCCTCGCGCTTTACCGCGGGGAGGATGTCAATCTGCACTCGTTCGAACAGTGGTTTCGTCCCTGCCTGGTGGCCGCGTGAGGGTCCACACCTCACTAGCGCGCAGTAGCTGGGCAGGATAAGGCGTGATTTTGTGCTGAAGACCGGTCAGAAGCTTGATTTGATGATCCTCTTGTGAACACAGCCGACGGTGCACCGCGGGTCAGCATGAGTAATCTGCGAAGAGTGCTGATCACAGGTGTATAGCCCCAGATAATCTGTCTGCCCCAAGGTAATCTAACTGTATGCCTACGTAGGCGAGCGAACATGTCGTTGCATCAACCCTCGCCTTCGCGCTGGGCGATTGTAGACTGGGTATTCTCGTACTGAGGTTCTCGACGTAGACATCGGTTCGTTCGGAGTCCGTCACGTGACTCCGGGTGTTCTTCATCACATCGTGATCCGAACGCCTTCCGAAGGCGTTCGGCTGCGCCCGCGTCGTCACCCATTCGCGCTAAATCGAATGCCTCCTCAACGACCGTCGCGACACCCTGAGGGAGCTGAATATCACCAAAGACCCCCTCACGCGTCTCAGAGAGCGCAGCAGAATCTACTGGCAAATCCAGCAGCGACCGAATACGATTGGTTGCCCCTGTTTCAGCCCGTGCCCGTGTTCGAAATACGACCCGCAACTCATCAATAGCACGCCAGGTTTCTTCCGGTAAGTCATAGCTATCTGGCCGGATTTTAGCCGGACAGCGAGTTGCAAATGGGCAGCCAGTGGGTGGGTCACGTGGGTTTGGCGGCGTCCCCCGCAGTGTAATCCGTGGGCCATCCCATGGCGAACCACTGCCGGGAATCGCTGACAATAATGATAGCGTGTACGGATGGGCAGGATCATTGAATACCTGCCCCGTCGGCCCCGTCTCAACGATCATTCCTAAATACATGACAGCAACCCGATCAGCAATATGCCGAACGACACTGAGATCATGCGCGATAAACAGATATGTAAGTCCGAGCTCCGCCTGAATATCTTCCAACAAATTGATTATACGGGCTTGAACGCTCACGTCGAGAGCCGATACCGGCTCATCTAGAACGAGAAAGCGTGGCTCAAGAGCGAGAGAGCGGGCAATCCCAACGCGTTGTCGCTGTCCTCCCGAAAACTGGTGTGGATATCGGTAAAAATGAGCCTCTTGCAGACCGACTCGATCGAGTAGAGACCGAACACGCTGTTCACGCATTGCAGCCTGCGACTTCTCAACTCTCACTTCTACGGTATCCCCATCAGCCTCGAGTGTCACATCTTCGGAAGTAAGGGGGAATCGGTCACGGACTGACGCTGTTAGTGTCGCTCCTGCTGTATCGACATGAATATCTGGCGTTCGATCCGTCGCCGGCTCCACGTCACCGGTGACTGAGCCGTTTGGAGTCGCTGCTGTTACTGTTGGCCAGTCGTGAGCTTCTAGTGGTTCGGCAATAATCTCGCCGACGGTAAGCCGTTGGTTCAGACTCTCCTCTGGGTCTTGAAACACCATTCCAGCTTCACGTTGCCAGCGACGCTTTTGAACGCCGGACAATTCGGTCACATCTCGGCCATCGGTCTGTACAGTCCCACCTGTTGCTTCATTGAGTCCTAATATCGTACGCCCGAGCGTTGTTTTACCAGACCCAGATTCTCCAACGAGAGCGAGAGTCTCTCCTTCATAAATGTCGAGATTAACTCCATCAACCGCACGAACCGGCGGTGATTGGTTGAGTAAACTATTGTCCTCATAATACATCCGCAGGTCACGGACAGAGAGAAACACATCATTGTTTGATTGCTCAGGACCTCTGATCCTACTGCTTGGATTCGATATTGTCATAGCTGCTCACTCTCAATCGTGTATCGATCATCGTACAACAGACATGCAGCGGTGTGGTGAACATCCTCTGTGCCCACCGATACGTGGTCAGGAGGGTCAGCTAAACAATCCGGCCCCGCTTCGGGACAGCGTGGGGCAAACCGGCAATCTTCAGCCGACCCAGTCGGGGTTGGTACCTCTCCGTCTATTGTCGGAAGTCGCTCGTTAGGAGGCGTCCTGCCGGGAATAGAATTGAGTAGCGCCTGCGTGTACGGATGGGCTGGATCGTCAAACAGTTCCTTCGTTGGTGCTCGCTCAACTACCTCACCAGCGTAAACGACATTCACACGGTCTGTTGTCTCCTCGATAACACCCATATCGTGCGTAATGAGGAGAATCGCGAGGTCTTCCTCCCGGCGAAGACGGTTGAGTAAATCAAGTATCTGCGCCTGTATTGTGACATCGAGCCCAGTCGTTGGTTCATCACAAACCAAAAGATCCGGATCGCACGCAAGCGCGGCTGCGATCACCGCGCGCTGTTGCATGCCTCCAGATAACTGATGTGGATACTCATCAACACGACTGCTGGGGTCTGGTATGCCGACTGCCTCAAGCAGCTCAACAGCCCGACTGCGTGCCTCTTTTCCACGAAGGCCCTGATGAATCCGTAGCGCCTCACGAATCTGGTTCCCTATCGTATAGGTTGGGTTCAATGCACTTCCGGGATCTTGGAACACAATTGCAAGGTCACCACGGTGGGATTCCCAATGACCATCTGTTAGCTCATCACCACGGAACTGAATCGATCCACTCTCAACTTCACCAGGTTCGTCGACCAATCCGAGTACCGAACGGGCAGTAACTGACTTTCCTGACCCTGATTCGCCGACGAGGCCAACGGCTTCTCCGGCATCAACATCAAAGCTCACACCATCTACAGCGTGAATTTGCTCACGCTCCGTATGGAATACCGTTCGGAGATTTCGAACCTCGAGCAGACTCACGCGCCACCACCCCGACCAGCTGTGTTACTTGCAGCATCAGACTGTGGGTCAATCGCGTCGCGAATCCCATCGCCTAACGCATTGAAGCCTGTGACTACCAGCGTGATTAGCAACCCTGGTATAAGGGAGATATGCCAAGAGCCAGTCCTGACGTAATCTTGCCCGAGGTTGATTGCACGGCCCCACTCTGGCGTTGGCGGTGCAACTCCAAGCCCAAGATATGAAAGGCCAGCAATGGAAATAATCGCCCCTCCGAGTGTCATTGAACCATAAATTAGCATATACCCGGTAATGTACGGGAACATGTGCCGACGCATAATGACGAGTGGACGTTGTCCGAAGGACCTAGCTGCGTCAATCCACTGTCGCTCCGAGACTTGAAGAGCAGGCCCACGCAATGACCGCCACATATAGGTCCAGCCAGTGAACGCGAAAATGAGCGCGAGAAGAAACCCACCACTGTAGATATTGCCGAGCCATGTCCCACTAAGGACGCTGGTAAGCATAATTAGCAGCAGCAACTGTGGCATTGCCATAACTCCATCTGATATCAGAACCGTTGATAAATCAACGCGCCCCTTATAATACGCAGCAGTGAGGGCAAGCGACGAAGCGAGTAATGCACTCAGTCCGACTGACAGTAACCCGATGACGAGAGAGATGCGTGAGCCGACAACGATGAATGTGAACAAGTCACGACCAGTTGGGAGTGTCCCAAATGGGTGGAATCGACCGAAATTATCATACTCCATCGGCAGGACACGGTCGGCGTTATCACCAGTCGACTGTGAGCCACGGTTAGCTTGGCCGACGAGCACCGTCTCTACGCTATCAGTCTCTGTGTCGAAGTACTGTATCTCGTTAGAGTAGGAGTTTCGCATGTTTTGCTCGTAGGTAGTTGGACCAAGTGCAGGGGCAAAGACCGCCATCGTGACGAACATGAACACGACAAAGAGTCCGAAGATGCCCCATCGGTGAGTCCGAAACCGGTCGATTACATCGTCACGGGGAGTCCAATTTGCAGCACGGTACACACGGCGGTAAAGCTGATAGCCCGCAGCGACCCACGCCGCAATCGCAAACGCGTACACGTACACGAGCGTAGCGCGAAGTCCCCATGCTAGTCCTGGTCGTAAATTGAGGAAGGTTCCAACCCACTCTGACCCGTCCCAGTATCCTTGGTTGGGGATGGTCTCTCTTGATAAGAGCGTTGGAACTGCTCGGATAGCGGCCTCGAACTCCGTGAGCGCTGCGACAGCACCACCCGCTCCAACCGGGAGTGCAACGACGAAATCACCGAGGATACTCATCAAGAATGCCAGCACGGCGCTGGCTTCCAGAGCAAACAGAGCCACACCGATTGCAGCCCAGATGAAAACTGTTGATTCAGTTGTTGCGACGGTCTTTATTACCGATTTATAACTCCTATCGGGAGTGGTGTTCGACATTTCAGTTCCCCTCCAACCCCACCCGGGGGTCAATGATCGTGTACAGGATGTCTTGTATGAGATTGATGCTGACTATCATGAGGATGAATATGTACATGAGTGTCCCAACGAGCGGAAGGTCTCCCTGTATAGCAGCCTGATAGAACAGCCAACCGATTCCGTTGATTGAGAACACAGTCTCAACGAGAACGCTTCCACCGATGAGCAGAAACGCCTCGCTTGTAATAATCGGGACAAGTGGCACTAGCGCGTTTCTGAGGATATGTTTCCAAACGATTAGCCGATCTGAGACCCCCTGTGCTCTCGCGAAATCAATGTAGTCTTCGTTTCGAACTTCCAGTACTGCGGTTCGCCCGATGCGCATCTCATTGCCCATTGACGCAGATCCAAGTACAATTGCGGCCGGAAGCACCTTCTTTGTCGCAGCAAGGAACCCATCAACTGTACCAATTTGTGACATATCTGGACTTCCCGTCAGACTATCCAATGGGATGATGAAATTTTGATAATCAATACCAATGATAGCGGCCGATGAGCCAAGCACTGCTAATAACATAATTGCGAGCCAGAAATTTGGCATTGCTCGCCAGACAATTCCCCCGAGTGAAGCGGCGTAATCTGCACCTGTATTTGAGTTCATGCCGGCGTAGAAGCCCAGTGGGACACCGATGCAGATTGCAATCAGTACTGACCAGAACCCAAGCCACAGTGTTCGTGGGAGGAAATCAAGGATGAGTGCATTCACATTCGATCCCTGATACAGCAGCCATGTTTGGCCTAAATCGAACGTGAGGAGATTCCCCATCCACTCAACGTAATGTTGTAGTGGTGGTTGGTCAAGCCCGAGCTGTTGTTGTGCAGCAGTGTACTCGGCTGAATTACGTACCTGCCCTTCACTGAGCAATCGGGCAGCTGGGTCAATCGGGCCCATGAATATGATAAACCACGTCATCGTGGTTCCAAGCCAGATGACTGGTAGGCTCATCAGCAGCCGCTTGCCAAGGTACGTCAGCCGGCTCACGGCTGCGAACTCCAGACGGAAAGTGCCCGTGCGTTATTTTTCATGAATGATGTTAAAACGAATTGAATCTCTTCTGGTCGATGGCCGAGCTACCGACTGAGCATTACGTCAGTGAACGTCTGGTTTTCCATCACATCATACATCGTGATGTCGACGTTTTGATGCCAGAATCGCTGAGATGTCGTGTGAGCGAATGGCAACTCCTGTACCGATGCCCAGTTGATCTCCTCGATTGTCTGGAATGCCTCATTCCGAGAAGCTTGGTCGCCGCCAACGTAGTTGGACTCCCACGTGTCGAGAGCCTGCTGGCGCAGCGACTCCTCGTGGTAGCTTCCCTCTGCACCCCAGCGCGTGAACTGACCGCCTGGACTTTCTCCGTACAGGAATCGAAGGAAGTTCTGTGGGCCGGGATACTCCATCCCGTCGCCGAGCCCGAACACCTCCATATCGCCAGAAATCGCGCGACTGATGATGGTGCCAAACTCCGCCTGCTCAATACTCATATCGATATAGGCAGACCGAAGCTTCGATTGGAGCACGGTAAAAACCGATTCGTAGGCGCTGTCGCCAGCAATTGTGGTGCCGGTAATCGAGTAGCGGTTCGAGTCGCTGTAGCCAGCAGCCTCCATTACCTCTTGTGCGGATTGGAGGTCCGTTGTTCCGTATCCGTAGGGATAGCCGTCTTCTCCGTACTCGGTGTTTGATTGATACCCACTTTCTGCGTGCTGGTCGTACGTTTCAGCCGAACTCACGCCATCCTCAAACGTCGGATAGGGTGCAGGCGGCGTAATGTGATAGCCTGCTTTTGCATTCCCTTTGTAGATATCGCGGGCAATTTCATCCTGATTCATCGCGTAGGCGAATGCCTTCCGGACCGCTATCGGGACCTCCAGTGTGTTAAACACGAGATATTCTGTCGAGAGCGATGGAATCTCGCCGTAGTTAACCGTCATCCCATCGTCAAACGTGTAGGTCCCGACAGAACGATTCCCGTCCGTTTCTGATATCGAGACGCCATCGGGATTGAACGAGGCCGTTGGCATCCCTTCAAGAACATCGGCGTTCTGTTGTCTGAACCGGCTTAGTCGTGTGTTCCCCGATCCAACGACTGTGTACGTGATTCCGTCCAGTTCCGGCTGGCTCCCATAGTACTCATCGAACGCGGTGAGTTGTATCTCACTCCCCTTCGTCCACGAGTCGACCTGGAACGGACCAAGCCCTGCGTACGCCGGCCCATCTCCTTGGGTGGAGAAGAATTCGTTGTACGCATACTCTCCATCGTATCCTTCGATATCTCCGACGGAGCCTTCTGGAAGAATTGAGAATGCACCACCAGCAATTTGGAACAGCGTGTACTGGAACGGTGCTGCAAGCGTCATCTCAAACGTGTAGTCGTCGACCGCCTCTACCTCAAGCGAGCCCGGAACGTAGTCGGCGAGTGTCTCCTCGTCAGTTGGCTCGGAGCGTGATGGATCTTTCTCGTGAGCGATCGTCATCGTCGTTCCGATTATATCGTCGCGGTTTCGGGAGTTTTCAGAGCCTGCCAGTCGTCGATATGAGTAGACGATATCGTCTGCAGTGAATTCCGATCCGTCGTGGAAGGTGACGCCCTCACGCAGTTGGAACGTGTACGTGAGCCCATCATCAGACATTGAGTAATCTGTCGCGAGCGCGGGTTTCGGCGGATACGTGCCGTTCTCAAACTCCATCAGCGACCGGCCGTACTGGTCGTACCCAGCTCCGGACCCCTTCGCGTTGATCGGGTCCAGTGTCTGAATCGAACCAGTTGCCATCATCTGGAGCGTGCCACCAGTTGTTGGCGTTCCCCCTGAATCCGTCGTGTCATTATTTGAATCCTGGTTTGTTGATGATTCATCGGTCGCCGTGGCGTTGTCCTCGCTCGGGCCACTCTGACAACCAGTTAGTGCAGTTGCCGCACCAACTCCTGCAGCAGTCAGGAATCCCCGCCGGGTCGTATCGTTTGGCATCATCGGGACAACTTCGCGCTTGCCGTAATTACGTTGGTAATAGCGATGTATGCCCACAAGAATTCTTGTGTATGCCTACAATCATATATATACGCCTAATTATTTGGTAAAATATCAGAAGCTATTCAACCACGGATTTGAAACTCGGCGATGATGCCAGATTCAGAGACGCAAAAGAACGAGTGGCGGGCAACACTGGAACAGGCCGATAAGATGGGGACTCGGCTTAGTGATGATGGCTGGCAAGTTGTCACGGTACGGGCTGCACATGTCACACCAATTCCCCCTACAGATGACCCAGAAGGTCGACCGGGACTTGCCTACATCGCTCAGGGAGAAGTTGCTGAGCCATTCCAGCGAGTTATTAACGGTGGTACGTTCGACAATTACGAAGTATTTAATCGGGCTGTTGGGTCGGATATCTTTTCACTAACACGCGTCTCCGACACAGAGAATGAAGTAGCCGTACTTCTCGTTGGAACACTCAACCGGTCATCACTCGAAACACTGCCAGAGACTGCTATCCAGCGTGGAGAACTTTATTCACACGTCGACTTGTTGGACGGAACTCGGCTCGGAAGCTTTCATCACAGTACCCCCTCGCTCTTCTTCCCGGGTGAATCGGAGTGAATAGTGATGAGGCAGCCGGATCGGTTCTCGCTCGACTCAATAATCCGGCTGGTGAGCACACACGCTTTGCAGTCATCGCTGATCCGCACGTATCAACCCGCTCAGAGGGGACATCGAAGTTGTTTGAACAGACCGAGGAGCATTTTGAAGCAGCTATCGAGGATATCAACAAGCGAGAGGTCGATGCCGTCCTATCACCGGGTGACCTGACCAAAGACGGTGAACCGTGGAACTACGACGCTGTCGACAAGGCAGTTTCAAGACTCGATGCACCGTTTCTCGCAGTTCCAGGTAATCACGATGTGCCGAAGTCTCGTGATGAGCACAATAAGGCCGATATTTCGTGGTTTGCAAAGCAGTATGGACCGGGAACGTTGCCATTCCACACGACTATCGGCGGCATGGACGTAGTTGGCGTTAACAGCGCTGGAACTCGCAATCGATTGTTCGAGAGCCATGACGGTCGTGTAACAGACGAAGACCGAGCGTGGCTACGAGAGACGCTCACTGATGCTGGCCCCTCAATTGTACTTGTCCACCACAATTTCCCACCGGTCTCTGACCAGATTTCTGCCCACCGGGAAGCGGAACCTGAGATGCATCTCCCGCCCGTGATGCGTGATCCCAAACCGTTTGCAGATGCGCTTGCTGAGGGAGGTGCCGACCTCGTTTTTACCGGCCACTATCATTTACCCGCCACTGGACGCTACGCAGGCGTTCGCGAAATCGCTGCGCCAACTACGTGTTCGTTCCCACAGGCGTACCTCCTGTGTGAAACTACACCCAATGGTACTGTCGTTCGGTTCATCCCCATTGGAGATGAACAATCCCTTGGCGAAGCGCATGCTCAACGCACAAATGAATCGACTACATCACGTGGACTGACAGCCATTGCGGCGGCTCGTGTCGCCTCGCTCCCGCTTGTAGATGAGCACAATAATAAATAGGCACTAACGCTGAGGAGAATCAAGGATTGACATCCTCCTCCGCCTGAAGGCGGAGGAATCCCGACCGCATTTGAGATATTAGGGTTTGCAGTCTACCACTTGTTCCCTCGGTAAGAATCCGTGAGACAAGTCATATAGGTAGACTTCGGGCTGTGCCAGCCAGCCGATACTCCTATCCCCACCCAAATCGGGTGCAGACTCGGAGTTACTTTGATTGATGTCGAGGCGGATGTTCTCCGCCCCGTTCACGTCAGCATTGAACGCATCATCATGTTCTTCACACACGTACAAACCACGTTTGACACGCTGACTGTCGTCTTCCCTACCGCAGACGCAACACGTCTTGCCTCATCAAAATACATTATATCAATCTATCCTGTGTTCTGTGAGTCACACGCTTTCCGAGATACTCCCAGGGGCTTCTCCCTCAATCAACAACATACTTCTTCGACCGCGAGAGCGGGACGTTTCACACGAGAGAACAGGTCGTGTCGTAGACCAGCAAATATCCCACCTGCGGGACGGGAAGCCCCGCCGTTCACGACGGGGAGGATGTCACGGTGCCGTACCGAACTAGAGGCTCTGCTGAAATCGTTAAGAACTGATAGAATCGGCGGGCGAGATACAGAGCCACGTCCACTCTAATCGTTGCCACCCGATAACTATATATTAAAAAACACTAATACATATCTGGTTTTTTATACTTGGTCCGTCCCAAATATAATGATGCAAAAAGCCGTACTCCTCAGGTGTCCAATCTGCGACTCAGTCCGGACACTCGAAGGTGAAAGAAACAGATACGCAAAAAATGACCTGTATAAAACTGCCAAGAATCATCTAGCCTCGCATAATCTCGACGAAACTAAATCTGCAATCCGAAAATGCGAGATAGTTTCTGACGCCGTTGAGATTGTCATTTATTCAGAGGACCACGACCCGCTTCCGAACAAAGAATGGAAACAACGAAACGCTACTTGGCTCCCAGAAAATGTTCTGGATCGAGTGGATACGTCTAACCCTTCGCCTGAATCATCAGCTGACACGACGCCGATTCAACTCCACAACGAGGATTGACTAGTCACACCCAAGAGGATTCAGAGAATGAGTATTCGTATCACACTCTATGAAAATCGTTCAGCCTGAGTAAACATGGAGACTAGTGTTCACTTCCAAACATTCGGGTGTCCATCCACAATACTAAATCTCTCTCGACAGGTGATCTAGTGAACGACAGAGAGCTTAGTGATCCCAAGTACTACCTCAACAGAGAACTCTCCGAGCTCGCATTCCAGGAACGAGTTCTTGAAGAGGGAATGGATGGACGCAATTTACCGCTTGAACGTCTTCGATTTCTAGCGTTCTTCACAAAAAACACTGACGAGTTCTTTATGAAACGCGTTGGTGGGCTTAAACAGCAGATTGATGCCGGGATATCTGAGACGACACCGGATGGCCGGACACCGAAACAACAGTGGGTTGAAGTGCTCGATACTGCCCGTCCACTTTTTCGCCAACAGTCTGAATATTGGCAGTCAGTACTCAAACCGACGCTTGCAGAGGAAGGGATCGAGATTTGTACTCCTGACGAGCTAACCGTAGGGGCGCAAGAACAGTTGCGTACGTACTTTGAGGAGTCCATTCTCCCGACTCTGACACCACTCGCATTTGATCCAGCTCACCCATTCCCGTTCATCTCGAACCTCTCTCTTTTGCTTGCTGTTCTCTCGTCGAATGGAGGTAACGAGACAACATTCACCCGAATCAAGATACCTCCGAACCAGCCTCGATTGATACATGTCCCCACTGAGGCCGATCGATATCTTCTCATCGAAGACCTCATCGAATGTAATCTAGATCTACTACTCCCCGATCTTGACATTCGCGATGTCTCAAAATTCAAAGTGACTCGGAACGCCGAGGTACGACGCAACGAAGAGGTCGCTGAGGACCTCACTGAGATGGTTGAGGACGTTCTTGAACAGCGACGCTTCGCAACGGTGGTTCGACTTGAAGTTGACGCCGATATGCCTGCTGAGTCGCTGTCGATTCTTAAAACCCAACTTGGATTAGCCGACCGAGAAATATTCCATCGGACTGGTCCGATTGATTTTGAGGACTTTTTTAAACTCATTGAGATTGATCGCCCTGATCTCAAACCCTCCTCTTGGACGCCCAAACCACACCCACGATTAGGCTCGTTGGCAAGTGACAGCTCAGATAATATGACGGAGATATTTGATGAGGTTAAAAAGGAGGATATCCTCGCGCATCACCCGTATCATTCCTTTGAGGGAACAGTTCAACGGTTCCTACACGCGGCGGCGAACGATCCTGACGTACTCGCTGTGAAGGCAGCAATATATCGAACTGCGAGTGATTCAAAAGTTATTGAAAGCCTCATCAATGCCGCAGAAAACGGCAAACAGGTAGCCGTGATGGTCGAGCTGAAGGCTCGATTCGACGAAAAAAACAATCTCGAGTGGGTCCGACAACTTGAACAAGAGGGAATCCACGTAGCCTACGGGACTGTCGGTTTGAAGACTCACACGAAGACGGCGCTCGTTGTTCGGCAAGAAGACGATGGCGTTCAACTCTACTCACACATCGGTACCGGAAACTATCACTCAGGGACGGCGAAGGGGTATTCCGATTTGGGATTATTGACTGCAGATCGGGATATTGGGTTTGATCTCACGAAGGTGTTCAATTTCTTCACCGGGCCGACGCTCGATAACCGATTCCGAAAGCTCCTGATTGCACCTGTGACGATGCGCGAGCGGTTCACTGAGATGATCAGACGGGAAATTGATCACGCCCATGCTGATCGGAAGGCACGGATTGTAGTCAAGATAAATGGGCTTGAAGATCTTGAGATGGTCAAGGAGCTCTATCGTGCCTCGATAGCTGGTGTCGAGATCGACCTTATTGTTAGGGACATCTGCCGGCTTCGCCCCGGTATCGATGGGCTGAGCGAGAACATCACTGTACACTCGATTGTAGGTCGATTCCTTGAACACGCTCGAATATTTTACTTCGAGAACGGGGGAACCCCCGAGTGGTATATCGGTTCTGCCGACTGGATGACGCGAAATCTCGACTATCGAGTAGAGGCTGTTACTCCAGTCGAGAATACAGAACTGCGCAGACAACTCAGGTTCATCTTGGAGGCATCACTGAAAGATAACCGCCGCCGGTGGATAATGCAAAGCGACGGAAGCTACGAACGAGTCTTCCCCGATGACGGACCGGTGCGAGACATCCAAGAGATCTTAATGAAAGCGACTGAAGCAGCTCTCGACCGCGGCCACGGGCCAGGAATGGTCGTCGATACAGATCTCATTGATTCAACTCTCCTCATTGAGGATGTCGCAGAGGACAAAACGAACACCGTATCTGAGGAGTCAGACGAAGTCACTGCCGACGATGATAGAGAACAGGCCCATCCGAATGGTGGGGACGAGTCTGTCTTCGACACCCACTCAGACCACTGGTATCAACCTGATAGCGAGACGTACGACTGGGCCGTTCGAACGACAGCCGGTGAACGACGATACTACAAGACACGTGATGGAGCGCGAGGTCGTCTTCAGGCCGAATATGAGTGATTCCGTGTCAGGTGTGTAAGTCTAGGCTGGGTCAACGACTTTGGAAGTAGCGCGTTCTTGATGCGTTTTCCCCTCTACAGTGATGAATTCATCATTCCGATAGTCGTACGCTGTGAGTGTTCCTCCGTAGACGCAACCGGTATCAAGGCAAACAGCATATTCTCGATTAACCGGGTGGTCATGAACGGTGTGGCCGAAAAAGACGCGGTACGGCCCGTCGTAGTCATCATACCAGAACGGTCCGTCATACCCGTTCCCGTGCGGGGCACGCATCGTCAACAACTCATCAACGGTGTGGTGTTTAAGCTGTCGCTGAGGATCGATACCGCCATGCACAACAAGTATGTCGTCGAACGAGATGGCAACAGGAAGTGAATTAAGATAGTCGAGGTCTCCGTTACGGAGCCAGTCTGGGTTCTTGTCGCCGCGCACGATCTTCTGTTCGTTATTTCCACGGACGCTGACGAGACGTGAATCCTCACGGACGAGGTCAATGACACCAGGACTATCTGGCCCTTTTCTCACCAGATCACCGAGTGAACTACCCCTGCCTACTCGGCAACGCTTTGCGTTGCTTCCTTGAGGCAGGGGCTTCCTGTTTCGACGACGCGACTTGCAGAAACAGACTCTCGATGAGTTTGCTCCACAGCGGTCGCAGTCTCCGCAGGCGTTCTATCTTCGGAGTGAACCACTCCTAGCTTCTCCAAGCCGCGTTCCCAGACGTTCAACGCAGCGTTATAGTCACGGTCAGTAGTGTATCCGCAACTCGGGCAACTGTGTTCTCGGACCCAGAGCGGTTTGTCGGTTTTGACACCACACTCGTTACATGCTTTCGTGGTGTCTTTCGGGTCAACTTCCACGACGTGACAGCCACGCTTTCGTCCGTGGTGTTTCAGAATGGTGATGAAGTCACGCCACCCGATTTCGTGCGTATTCCGACTATTCCGGCCGCTTTCCAGCATCCCCTTCACGTTCAGATTTTCCACGAATACGGCATCGTACTCAGTGGTGTAGAACGCCGCGACTTTGTGCTTGAAGTCTGATTTCTTGTTCCGCATTCGTTTGTGGACTTTGGCCACCGTCTGTCGCTGTTCTTCCCAGTTATTACTGCCGTGCTGTTTCCGCGATAAGTTCCGTTGCTCGTGTTCCAGCCGTTCCCGGTCGCTGGATAGGTCGAGGCGGCCGAGTTGTCTGCGGTCGGAATCGTGGATGAAGTTCAAAATACCGAGGTCAAGCCCCACGGTATCTTTGGTGTCTAGCTCGGCTGGGTCGGGTTTGTCGGGTTCGGCTTGTTCGACGTTGAGACAGGCGAACCATGCACCAGTACGGTCTTTTTTGATCGTGACGTGCTTCACGTCAGTCTCGTCTAGAAGGTCGCGGTGCAACCGGATAGGAACCTGTAGTGTTTCGCCGTTGACTTTCTTCAAAGTGAGGAGTCCACGCCCTGACGGGCCACTGTTGTCATCGAGTTCGAAACCCGTCTGGCGGTACGTGAAACTCCGGTACTCGTGTGGTGCTTTCCAGTTCAACGAGCCAACGTCGTACCCGGCGTCTCGCCGTTTAGCGAGATTCGTGATGTTCGTTTCAATCTGCTCGACAGCTTGTTGCAGCACTGTCGAGTATACGTTGTTCAGGTCGGTCCACCAGTCTTTCAACTCAGGGAGTTCGTCTCGGACTTGTGTGACGCGCTGTTTGACCGTTCCAGCATCTTCGGGGATGCGGTTAAACCGGTGAAGCGCGTGGTTGTAGACCTGTCGCACGGTATCGCGTACCCAGTCTAGTCGCTCCCGCTGCTGACCGTCAGGGAACAGCCGGTATTTGAGTACGTAATCCATGCGTCGTACATGGATTATCCAGGCGCAGGAAAGTAAAGGTGTGCGCCCAGCTTCGCGGGGCGATTCATCTCCGCCCTACTCGCTCCCTTCGGTCGCTTCTTGAGGACGGAGGCTTCTCGCCCAATCAGCTAAACAGGCTACCGGCCCACTGCTATTTTCTCCTTGTGCGTTCGCACCTGTTCGCTTCGAACTCCGCCTGTGAAATCGTGTACCGGACCATGTCGTACACGCCGCCGTCGGGGTCCACCGTACTGCGACGCATCCGTCCCTCGCGGCGACCGCCGAACCGGTCGACGTACTTCGTGATGGCGCGTTCCGACGGCTCGTTCTCGGGGACGTGTTTGACGGCGACCATCGCCAAATCGAGTCGGTCGAAGGCGAGTTCGAGCAGGCGGGCCGCACGCTCACCGGAGTAGCCGTTTCCCCACGCTTGCTTGCGGAGCCACGCGCCGAGCGTGGCGAGCTCGCGGTCCCAGTCGACGCCGAGCCCGCCCATGCCGACGAACTCACCCGCCAGTCCGCCCTCGGTCGCGTACAGCGCGTACTGGCTCGCCTCGCCGTTCGCGAACTGCTCGCCCGACCGCTCGATGAACTCGGCGGACTCCTTTGGCGTCTCGTGGGGATCCCACGTCACGTAGCGCGTAATCTCGTCGATGTGTGGCGCGTCGGCGTTGACGTACTGATAGAAGTCGAGGGGGTCGAACGTCTCCGGGCGAAGCGCCTCGTAGCGAAGGCGGTCGGATTCGAGCATCTCGGGAAACAGCGACATACTCGTCGGGCGAACGGAGAGGGCTAAAACGGTTCCCCGCCCTGTCAGTGAGTGACAGACGAAGCGAAGTGACTGTCCGAAACGACTACCCACCGGCCCCCGCTACCGTGGACAAGAACAGACGCATGCAGGGACCAGTATGACAGATTGGACGGAGAAGTATCGTCCGACGACGCTGTCGGAGGTGCGAGGAAACAACTCCGCGCGCGACGACCTGAAGGAGTGGGCGGAGACGTGGGACGACCACAGGGAGGCGGTTATCATCTACGGCTCACCCGGCGTCGGCAAGACGAGCGCGGCCCACGCACTCGCCAACGACATGGGGTGGCCGGTCATCGAACTCAACGCCTCGGACCAGCGCACCGGCGACATCATCGACCGTGTCGCGGGTGAAGCGGCGAAATCGAGCACGCTCACGCAGGCGAAAGAGGGAGAGCCGGGTCGACGGCTCGTCGTCATGGACGAGGCCGACAACATCCACGGCACCTACGACCGCGGCGGTGCCCGCGCCGTCACGAGTATCGTGAAGGAGGCGAGCCAGCCGATGGTGCTCATCGCGAACGAGTTTTACGACATGTCCCGGGGGCTCCGCAACGCCTGCCAAACCATCGAGTTCCGCGACGTGTCGGCCCGCTCCATCGTCCCGGTGCTCCGTGACCTCTGCCGGAAGGAGGAAATCGAGTTCGACGAGGACGCCCTCGAACGCATCGCCGAGCAGAACAGCGGCGACCTCCGCGGGGCAGTAAAGGACTTACAGGCAGTCGCGGACGGTCGCGACGCCATCAGCGTCGAGGACGTGACCAGCGGCGAGCGCGACACGACGAAGGGCATCTTCGAGTTCCTCGATTCCGTCCTCAAGGAAGACGACCCCGAAGCGGCTCTCTATCTCACCTACGACGTGGACGAGACGCCCGACGACCTGCTGTTGTGGGCCGAGGACAAGGTTCCGAAGGTGTACGATGCCGGCGAACTCGCTCGCGCGTACGACTACCTTGCGCGCGCCGACCGCTGGCTCGGGCGGGTCCGTGCGACGCAGAACTACTCCTACTGGCGGTACGCGACGGACAACATCGCGGCCGGCGTCGCCGCGGCCCGCAACGAGACGCGCGGCGGCTGGACCCGCTACGGCGGTGCGCCCTACCGCTCGTCGAAGGACACGACCCGTGATGAGGTTGCGACCCAGATTGCGCGGGTGGCGGGCGTCTCCACCGCGACCGCCCGCCGCGATATCGTCCCGTTCCTCGCCGTGATGACGCACCACTGCAAGAACCGCGACCTCACGGTCCGGATGGCTGCCCGCTACGAGTTCGGGACGAGCGAGGTCGCGTTCGTCACCGGCTCCGGCGAGTCGACGAACAAGGTGCAGTCGGTCGTCGACGACGCCGAGGAACTGCGGGCCGAGGCCGCCGAGGCTCACGGTGGCGACGTGTTCATGGAGCGCGTCGAGGACGCCGCCGCGGAAAGCGAGTCGGCACAGGCCGAAAGCGGGAGCGTCGAGACCGTCGACGAGGACGTACTCGCCGAGGAGGAGCCGGACGAGGAGCCGACGGAGCCGGACGACGACTCACAGTCCGGGCTGTCGGATTTCATGTGAGCTACTCGCCGAGACCCGGAATCGCGACCCGTTGCTCGACGCGACCCATCAGCGCCGACGCCGAGAGCACGAGACCGAGATAGATGACACCAGCCACCACGAGCAGCTCGAAGTAGCGGAAGTTTCCCGAGGCGATATCCCGCGTCCGCTTGTACAGTTCGGGAACGGTGATGAACGCCGCCAGCGAGGAGTACTTGATGAGGTAGACGAGCTCGTTGCTCCAGCCCGGAATCCCGTACCTGAGTCCCTGCGGCAGCACGATACGCCGGATGGTCTGGAGCTTCGATAACCCGACCGCACGACCGGCGGTGAGCTGACCGACCTCGACCGACCGAAGCGCAGACCGGATGTACTCTGCCTGATACGCGGAGCTGTTGATGGTGAAGCCGATCATTGCGACCAGCGCCGCCTGTGCGGGGATGAACCCTTCACCGACGAACGGGAGTTCACGCAGCGTCGCCGACAGCGACAGCCCGTAGTAGAGGACGAACAACTGCGCGAGCAGCGGCGTCCCCCGGATGAGCTCCGTGTAGCCGAGCGCTGCCCACCGGGTCACGGGACCGCCGTAGACGCGGGCGACGGCGAGCGGAACCGCGATGACCAGTCCCGCGGCCATCGCAACAACCGTGAGGATGATGGTGAGCCACGTCCCGGTGACGGCGGCAGGAAGCGCATCGCCCGCCACTCGGAGGAACGAGAACAGGCCGCCGATGCGTGTCCCGTCCCACGTCGTCGCGAGCGTGCGGAACGTCTCGACGGGTAACAGCGGCGCGCGTGGGTCCATCCCGAGCAGGTCGGCTCCGACCCACTGGTAGAGCCACCTGACGACGAGATATCCCCAGAAGACACCGAACGCGAGCCACCGGAACAGCCCGCTGCCGGTCACCTTGACGACGCGGCCCTGCACCGTCGATGCCGCGCTCATCGGTCGATGCCACCGTGGAGTTCGGTGAGCCGGCGGAGGAACGTCCCCGTCCGCTCGTGTTCCGGTCGCTCGAACAGCTGTTCGGGTGGTCCCTGCTCGACGAGCCGACCGTCGTCCAGGAAAGTGAGCCGCGAGGCGGTCGAGCGGGCAAAGCCCATCTCGTGGGTGACGACGAGCATCGTCATTCCCTCCTCGGCGAGGTCACGCATCACTGAGACGACCTCGCCGACGAGCTCTGGGTCGAGCGCGCTCGTCGGCTCGTCGAACAGCATAATTTCGGGGTCCATCGCCAGCGCGCGAGCGATGCCGACCCGCTGTTTCTGCCCGCCCGATAGCTCTGCGGGGTATGACTCCGCCTGCTCCAGCAGGCCGACCCGTTCGAGGTGGTCGTGCGCGTCCGCGACGGCCTCCTCCTTGGAGAAGCCGCGCACCCGTCGCAAGCCGAGCGTGACGTTCTCCAGGGCCGTGAGATGAGCAAAGAGGTTGAAGTCCTGAAACACCATTCCGACCTGCTGGCGGAGTTCGTTCTCGTCGCGGGCGTAGATGGAGGTGCCGTCGAGTCGGATGTCGCCGCTGTCGATGTCGGTGAGGCGGTTCACGCACCGCAACAGCGTCGACTTTCCGGAGCCGGAGGGACCGATGATGACCTCGACGGCTCCACGGTCGACGCCGAAGGAGATGCCGTCGAGCACCTCCTCCTCGCCGTACGACTGGTGAACGTCGGCGAACTCGAGCAGCGTCACCGGCCCTCACCTCCTGGAATCGCGAACCGTCGCCCGAGCGCGTCGAGCGAGAGGTTCGTCGTCATCGTGAGGACGAAGTACACGGCCGAGATGGCGAGGAAGATCTCCAAGACGGCGGTGTTCCCCTGTTCGGTGAGATAGAGGTTCGTCCCGCGGGTGAGCAGCTCGCCCAGTCCGATGGCGTACGCCACGGAGGTGTCCTTCAGGACGATGGTGAACTCGTTTTGGAAGCCGGGAATCGACCGCCGAAGCGCCTGCGGGACGGTGACCCGTCGGATGGCGTCGAGCTTCGACATCCCGACCGACCGAGCCGCCTCCATCTGGCCGTCGCCGACCGACTGGAGCGCGCCGCGGAATATCTGTGACTGGTAGGCCGCGCTCCGAATCCCCAGTCCCAGCGCCGCTGCCCAGAACGCTGCTATCGTGAGCGGGAACAGGAAGTAAAACGCCACGAGGATGATGACGATGGGCGTCCCGCGAACGAGGACGCCGGCGCGTTCGACGAGCCCGCGGCTGTAGCCGGAGCCGTACGTCTCGATGATGCCGGCCGGCAAGCCGAGCAGGAATCCGAGGACGACGCTCACGGCCGTCAGACAGACGGTGAACACCAGTCCCCACCCGAGGTACACCCAGTTCGCGGCGATGTACTCCCACGCGCCAGACTGCAGCAGCATTAGCTACCGAACCACTCTGCGGTCAGGTCCTCGTAGGTGCCGTCGTCGCGGACGGTCTGGAGTCCCTCGTTGACGGCCGTCGTGAGGTCGTCGTCGTCCGTCCGCATCCCGAAGCCGTACTGCTCGTTCGTCTCGTAGATGAACGCCACCTCGACGGGTCGCTGATTGGCGAACGTGTCGCCTACCGGCTCGTCGATGACGATGGCGTCGATGTTGCCGTTCTCCAGGTCCTCGACCGCGAGCACGTAGTTGTCGTAGCTCGTGTAGTTCGACTCCTCGAGTTCGCCGTTGGCGATGAGCTCGTCCTGGATGGTCTCCTCACCGGTCGTCCCGGACTGTGCGCCCACCGGGCGGCCCGAGAGATCGCCGAGCTCCGACGGCGAGAAGGAGCCGTCAGCGCGCACGATAATCGACTGGTTCGCCGAGTAGTACGGGTCCGAGAAGTCGATGGTCTCGTCGCGGCCGTCGTTGATCGTCATCGCCGCGGCGATGAAGTCGATGCGGTCGGAGGTGAGCGCCTGGATGAGCGAGCCGAACTCGAACGTCTCCCAGTCGGCCAGCTCGTAGCCGTCCATCTCCTCGAAGACGGCGGCCGTGAGGTCGATGTCGAAGCCGACCAGCTCGGAGCCGTCCTGGAACTCGAACGGCTGGAAGCCGGGAGCCGTGCCGGGCGTAATCGTTTCGGTGCCGCCGCCGTTGTTGCTACAGCCGGCGAGTGCGACCGTGGCAGTCGTGCCGACGGTCGCGAGGTACGCGCGCCGGTCCATGCTGAATTCTCGTGACATACCCTATCAGGGTACGGAACAGGCATTTAACGTTTCGCCCGCGGCCAGGCTACCTCCGCCACGAACGTCCGGGCTTGCGGCTCGGTTTCGTTCCTTCGTGGGGCGACGATTCCGAGGCAATTTACGAGTTCGGGCGCGGTGGACCGCTCGCCCTCGCTCGCGGACTACTCTTCTTCCTGTGCGTCGACGACCGCCACGCCGGCGAGGTTGACGATGTCTTTGACCTCGTCGCCGCGCTGGAGGACGTGGACCGGCTTGTCCATTCCGACGAGCATCGGACCGATGGCCTCCGCGCCGCCGAGCCGCTGGAGCAGCTTGTACGCGATGTTGCCGGCTTCCAGGTTCGGGAACACGAGCACGTTCGCCGGCTCGTCGAGGTCGGTGAACTCGTAGGTGTCTTCGAGCATCTCGCTGACGACGGCGGTATCTGCCTGCATCTCCCCGTCGACCGGGAAGTCGACGCTCGCGTCTGCACGGAGCGCGTCGGCGGCGTCGCGAATCCGTGCGGTCGCCTCGTTGCGGACGGAACCGAAGTCGGAGTACGACAGCAGGGCCGCACGCGGCTCAACGTTGAACCGCCGAGCGAGTTCGGCAGTGCGTTTCGTCACTTCCTGAAGCACTGCGGTATCGGGGTCCTGATTGACCGTCGTGTCCGCACAGAACATGACGCGGTCTTTGAACGTGAGCATGTAGACGCCGGCGGCGTACTCCGCGCTGTCTGCCGTCCCGACGACCTGCAACGGCGCGCGAAGTGCCTCGGGGTAGTGGTGCATCAGCCCCGTCAACATCGCGTCGGCGTCGCCCATCTCCACCATCGTGCTACCGAGGTAGTTGCCGTCTTTGATGAGTTCGCCGGCCTCTCGCCGAGTGATTCCCTTCCGCTGGCGAAGCTCGTGGAGGCGGTCGGCGTAGGGCGCGAGGTCGTGAGCGTCGGGGTCGACGATCTCCGGATCGAACTCCAGCCCGAGGTCGGCCGCAGTGCGACGGATCTCCTCGGCGTCGCCGATGAGCACCGGCTCGGCGATGCCCTGTTCGAGCAGCTGGTAGGCCGCGCGGATGATCTTCTCGTCGCCGCCCTCGGCGAGCACGACGCGCTTGGGGTCGGCCTTCGCCTTGTTGAGGACGACGCGCATCATCTCACGTCCCTTCCCGAGGCGGGCCTCCAACTGCTCGCTGTAGCTGTCGAGGTCGAGGTCCTGTCTGGCTGCGCCCGACTCGATGGCCGCCTCAGCGACGGCCGGGGCGACTTCGAACAGGACACGTGGGTCGAGCGGCTTCGGAATCACGTAGTTCGGCCCGTAGCGAAGCGGCTCGTCGCCGTACGCCTTCACGACGGCGTCGGGTACGTCCTGTCGAGCCAGCTCCGCGAGCGCTTCCGCGGCGGCGCGCTTCATCGGTTCGTTGATGTCGGTTGCGCGCACGTCGAGCGCGCCCCGGAACAGGAACGGGAACCCGAGCACGTTGTTCACCTGATTCGGGTAATCCGACCGGCCCGTCGCCATGATGACGGTGTCGTCGCGGGCGTTCTTGGCCTCCTCGTAGCCGATTTCGGGGTCGGGATTCGCCATCGCGAACACGGCCGGGTCGGCGGCCATCGACTGGACCATCTCCTCGGAGACGATGCCGCCGACGGAGAGCCCGACGAACACGTCGGCCCCCGCCATCGCCCCGGCGAGGTCCTCGGCGTCGGTCTCGTTGGCGAACTCCTGTTTGTACTCGTTCACGTCGTCGCGGTCGGGCGTAATCGGGCCGGAGGAGTCACACATCACGATGTTCTCCTTGCGTGCGCCCAGCGAGACGTAGAAGCGAGCGGTCGCGATAGCCGACGCGCCCGCTCCCGAAAAGACGATATTCAACTCGGAGATGTCCTTTCCGGTCACGTCACAGACGTTCAACAGGGCCGCCCCGGAGATGATGGCCGTGCCGTGTTGGTCGTCGTGGAAGACGGGGATATCCATCCGCTCGCGGAGCTCTTCCTCGATTTCGAAGCAGTCGGGCGCGGAGATGTCCTCGAGGTTGATGCCGCCGAACGTCGGCTCCATCGCGGCGACGCTCGTGATGATGTCCTGTGGGTCGTCCTGGTCGAGTTCGATGTCGAACACGTCGATGTCGGCGAATCGCTTGAACAGAACGCCCTTCCCCTCCATGACGGGTTTCGACGCCTGTGCCCCGATGTCACCCAGGCCGAGCACGGCGCTCCCGTTCGAGACGACGCCCACCATGTTCCCTTTCGCGGTGTAGCGGAAGGCGTCGTCGTTGTTGGCGGCGATGTGGTTACACGGCGCGGCGACGCCCGGCGAGTAGGCCAGCGAGAGGTCTCGCTGGGTGTTCGTCGGCTTCGTCGTCGAAATCTCCACCTTGCCGGGCGGCTCCGACTCGTGATACTCCAACGCGTCCTCGTCTAATCCCATGACACTCCCCCGCGTGGGGGCCTCAAAAATCCACCCGAAGCGGCATTCGTCAGGCGTCGAATCTCCCCGAGCGCGCCGGTTAAGTTTCCGCGGGCCTGACAACAGGTATGCGATTCCGGAGACTCGCCGCGGGGACGGCGGTGCTCGTCGGGGTGACGATGGCGTTGGGAATCTTCACGGCGGCCGCTGGTGCCGGACTCACCTGCCAGATGCGGTGGCCGCTGTGTGACGGGCCGCTCGGCGGGCTGTTTCCGGCGAACTGGCCGAGCTTTATCGAGTGGTTCCACCGGCTCATCGCGGGCGCGACCGGACTGCCCGTACTCGCGACCGCGGTCCAGTCGTGGCGGACCGACCAGTCTTCGCGCGTCCGCTACGCCAGCACTGCCGTCCTCGCTATCCTCCCGATACAGGTCGTGCTCGGTGCGCTGACGGTGACCCAGTACGGAATCGCCGTGCTGTTTGCCCACTTCGCGACGCCGGTCCTCCTGTTTACGCTCTCGACGCTGACGGCCGCGTGGACCTACGAGTCGCAGGTCTCTCCCGTCACCGGTCGCCGTGTCGCGCTGCTCGCGCTTCCGTTCCTCGCGCTCGCCACGCTGCTCTCGCCGCGGTTCCTCGTCACGTTCACCGCACCGATTCAGGTGGTGTACAACGGACTGTTGCTCGCTGCCCTCGCCGGACTGCTCGCCGCGGCGGTCTGGATGGACGACCAGCGCGCGACGCAGTTCGCCACGGTCGGTTCGCTGCTCTCGGCCGCGATTCTCATCGTCGGCCGCCGCGCGTACGGTGACGCCATCGTCTATCTCATCGTCGTCGGACTGGTGGTCGTGTTCGGCTGTACGCTCCTCGCGGCCCGCGTCGGCGATACGGACCGACTGAGCCGGCGGCTCACGGAAACGAGTTAAGAGAGAACCTCGGCGGAGCTTCCGCCGAGATTCGCGGGTGCGTCCCCAGAGCCACGGTGATACCCGTCACCCCCCAGCAACGGGTATCGGAACGGCACCGGCAGGACAGCCATGCGCCGTCTTGTGGCGTTTAGGACAAGCGTCGGAACGGTATTGAGCGGCGTGCCTACGTGCTTAGAGACGCCCAGTATTTATATACTCACTCGCCGTTCTATACGTATGGCAGAGCCGCTGTCTTCCGACGAAATCGACACACAGCTCCCCAACGAGTGGTCTCGTGAGGGTGACGAAATTGTCCGTCGCTTCGAGTTCGACAGCTACCTCGCCGGCGTCGGTTTCGCCGGCGGTGCTGGCGGGCTCGCGGAGGAGGCGTTCCACCACCCCACGATCACCATCGAGTGGCGCGAGGTCGAGGTGCGGTTGACCACCCACGACGCCGGTGGCATCACGAAAAAGGACATCGAGCTCGCACAGCGACTGGACGAACTGTACGAGTAAGCCTCGAAACCACCTTACTTCTCGACGTGCTATGACGGCCGTGCGGCGATGACGATACCGATACCCCCGCTCTGAGCCCCTTGTGACGACGGTGACACCCGAGCCGCACACGCCCGACGCAAGACACTTACTCTCGAGCGCGTAGCGTCTGTATGCTCCGTGGCGACGCGTACGACTACTGGCTCCTCGATTTAGACGGCACTCTCGTCGACGTGGAGGAGGGGTACATCCACGACGTGTTCGACGCCATCGGCAACCGACTCGGCTACGACTTCTCACAGGAGCAGGCGCAGATCCTCTGGCACGGGCTGGGCGGCTTCCGCAACGACCAACTGGCCCGGTGGAACATCGACCCCGACGCGTTCTGGGAGGCGTTTCACGCCGTTGAGGACGGGCAACGCCGCGCGGAACACACCTTCCTCTACTCCGACGCCGAGCACTTTGCCGACTACGACGGCCCGCTCGGGCTCATCACCCACTCCCAGCCGAGTCTCGCGAACCCGACGCTCGACCACCTCGACATCCGCGACTGGTTCGACACCGTAGTCTGTTGTTCGGACGATATCGGCTGGAAACCCGATCCTGCGCCCGTCGAGCGCGTGCTTTCCGACCTCGACGTAGAGAAGTCGGACGCGGGCGTGCTCGCCGGTGACGGCGCGACCGATATCGGCGCGGCGTGGAACACCGGACTCGACGGCATCCACGTCGAACGCCACGGCCACGACCGCCGCGGCATGTGCGTGCGCGGCGACTACCGCGTCTCCGACTTCGACGAACTGTTCGGCGCGTCCACACGCTCGTAGCCCGCCAGCCCCTCGACCGATAGCCCACTGACCGCGTCTTCCAGCCGTGCTACCGCTGATTTCTCTGTCCGCGAAGGATTCACTACAACGTGCAGCCGCTGTGTTCCGAGCGGGACGAAGCCGAGGCCCACCCGCTCTGCCGTCGCGCGCAGTCCGACGCCCACGTCGGCCCGGCCGTCGATCACCTGCCGGGCCGGTGACTCGACTCCCGGGCCGGTCGCGCCTACCGGCGCGTCGTCGGCCAGCGTCTCGAACGCGGCGTGCAGCCCCGTTCCCGACGCCTGTCTCACGAGTCGCACCTCGTCAGTCAGGTCGCCGATGTCGGTCACGTCCGCTGGATTCCCACGCGGGACCACCAGCCCCCACTCGCGGCTCCACGCGCCCATCGTCTCCCCTCCGGTGTCCTCCTCACTCGTGACGAGGAAATCCGGCACGTCGTCGCTGAGCCACGACCGGGCCGCCTGCTCGCCGCGCGCGAGATACCGAGGCGGCCGGCCGCGGTCGGGAGACACTGAATCGAGCAGTCGCGACACGCCCGGCCCGCTCGCGCCCATCCCCAACAGCGCCGGCGGGCGCACGTCTGGCGAGAACAGCTCGACGGTGACGGACTCGCCGGCCGCGAGATACTGTGTCTCAGGAGCCATCGCCACGACGCCGTCGGCGTCCGTCAGCGAGGTGGTCGCCCCCGACCCCTTGTCGACGGGGTAGACGAGCCGGTCACCGCCGCCGTCGGTCGTGACGCCCACGGGAACGTATCGGAGCCGCCCCGGCTCGAACCGCTCCTCGACGGCCATCTCACCGGCGAGGGTGGCACGCTCCGGTTCCGGACGCCCGGCGGCCTCGCGTATCGCCGGCGCGACGAACACCCGGAACGTCGTCAGCGCGCTCACCGGGTATCCCGGTAGGCCGACGTACGCCCCCTCACCGAGTTCGCCGACGAGCAACGGCTTGCCCGGCTTGACGGCGACCCCGTGGACGAGTAGCTCGCCCGTCTCCTCGATGACGCGATACACCACGTCGACCGCACTCGCGGACGTTGACCCGGAAGAGAGCACGAGGTCACACTCCTCGCTGGCCCGTTCGAGCAGGTCGGCCATCGCGTCGAAGTCGTCGCCGACGTGCGGGTATCGCTTCGGCTCCCCGCCGGCTGCCGCGACTGCGGCGGCTATCGTCGGCGCGTTCACGTCGTGTATCTGGCCCGTGCTGCTGTCGAGCGGCTCTCCGACCGGCACCAGTTCGTCACCTGTCGAGATGATAGCAACCGTCGGACGCGCCCGCACGGGGACCGACTCGATGCCCAGCGCGGCGAGCAGTCCCGTCTCGCGCGCGGTGAGTCGCGTCCCCGGCGGAAGCGCGCGATCACCGGCCGAGATGTCCGCCCCGGCGGGCATGATTCCCGACCCCGGCGTCAGAGCAGTCTGGACGAGTCTCACGTCTCCGTTCTCGTTCGTCTGTTCGACCATCACGACGGCGTCGGCTCCCGACGGCACGACCGCGCCGGTCGAAATCTGGACACACTCGCCCGGTCCGACAGTCGCGTCCGGCTCCTCGCCGGCGTGGACCGTCCCGACGGCCGGGAGCGAGACCGGATTCGTCTCGCTCGCGCCGGTCGTATCGCTCGCTCGGAGCGCGTAGCCGTCCACGCTCGCCCGGTCGAACCCCGGCACGTCGAGCGGAGCGTCGAGTCGCTCAGCGAGCACGCGCCCGCGGGCCTCGGAAAGCGGAACCTGCTTGATGCCGGGGTCGATACCCAGTCCGGCGACAATGTCTCGAAGCTCCTCGGGCGGCGTGAGCGTCCGGAACTGCTTGCGGTCGCTCACAGCTCCCACCGTTCGACGCTGACCGTCTCTCCGGCGTCGTACCCCTCGCTCGCATCGGGGACTGCGACCCAGCCGTCGGCGCTCGCGACGGTCGACCACTGTGTCGCCGCACCCGTTGCAATCGGGGTCGCCGTCTCGCCGTCGAGCGCTACCCGCGCGAAGGTGCGTTCGCCGGGCGCGGACGCCAGCTTCCCATCCAGTTGCGCCTCCGTCGTCGCTATCGTGGGAAGCGCGCCCCCGCCCCCGTGTTCGAGTGCGGGGCACACGAGCTGTATCGCGGCGACGAGACTCCCGACCACCGTCCCGGGAACCGAGAGAACGGGCGTCCCCTCGATGACGCCGAGCGTCGTCGCTCGACCGGGAGCCACCGCGACGCCGTGGACGTGTCGTTCGCCGAGCGTGTCGACGACGCCGGGGACGACCGACTCGTTGCCGGCCTCCGTGCCGCCGACCGTGACGATGAGGTCACGCGTCAGGTCGCGCTGGAGCGCCGGCCGCACGGCGTATGATTCAGGGTCGACGGGGTTGCGCGCCTCCGGGTGGCCACCCCAGCGGGCAACGAGACCGGCGAGCGTCCGGCCCGTGGCGGTGACGCGCTCGGGTCGCCCGACCGGGACGACGCCGACCGTCGGCTTGACGTAGCAGGTGACGTTTCCGTGGCCGGCTGTCGCGAGCGTGCCGAGGAGCGCCGGGGTCAGCCGCCTCCCTGCGGGAACGAGCAGGTCGCCGACCTCGATGTCGCTCCCTACGCCGGCGACGTGTTCACCCTCGGTGACGGGGGTCGTAATCGAGACTTCGCCGCCGGTCGTCTCGGCTGCCGCGCTCGGAACGACGGCCGTCGCGCCCTCCGGGAGTGGCTCGCCTGCCGAGACGGGCGTTGCTTCGTCTTCGTCGGGTGGGCCGGCGCTCTCGCGCAGTCGGACCGGCGTGTGCTCGCCCGCGTCGAGGGTCGCGCTCGCGTGGACAGCCACGCCCGCAGCCGTGGCTCGTTGCTCCGGTGGCGCGGGCTCGGTGGCGCGAGCGTCGCGCGCGATGACGCGCCCGTCCCCCCGAGCTAGCGGGAGCGTCGCCGTCTCCGTCGGTGCGGGGACGATATCCGCGAGGACCCGCCGGGCGTCGGCGAGCGAGGTGACGCGCTTGATTGCCGAATTGTGCATACCGACACACGGGGTGGCCGGCAGAAAAGTCGCTCGCGCTAGTCGAGCGTCGCCGCGGTGTCGATGCCGTAGACCGACTTCGGCGTCTCGACGTGTGCCTGCTCCATCGCCGCGTCGTAGCCGGCCTCGCGGAGCCACGTCATGCGCCGCGGGACGGTCTTCGGACCGAGCACCGCGCCCGGACGGTCCGGGTCGTCGATGAAATCCGTCTCCATGAGGAACGGCTCGCTCGACTCGGCCGCGGCTTCGAGCTCGTCTTTCCGGGAGATGACGCTCGCCGTCGCTCCCTCGATTGGTCCCTCGGAGTAGTGTTTGACCACCCGCTCGGCCGGCAGACCGGCGTCTGCGGCCCACGCTGCGATGTCGGGAAACGAGTCGCCACCTTCCGTGTGGAGTTGGACGGCACAGTCCCGTTCGGCACCGACCGCGAAGGCGTGACACATTACCTCGTTCGACGCCTCCCACACCGCGTCGGTCACGCCGTAGTGCGGCCGCCCGGACTTGATTGCGAGTGCCGTGCCGTCGGCGACGTACTCGCCCGCCACGTCCAGTCCCGTCTGCATCAGGTCGCGGGCCGCTTCGGGGTCGTAGCCGCGGTCGAGCAACTGCGAGATGAGTCCGGGATGAACGCCGAGGACCGGCCACGCGCGACCGGGGAGCTTCTCGCTCGCGCGTTCGGTCACCTCGACCGTGAGGTCGAACGTCTCCCGAAATCCGTCCTCACCGTCGACCTCGCCGACGAGGTGCCACGACGGCTTGTTGAGGACGAGCAAGTGGGTGCCGCCGGCGTTGGCGAAATCGTCCACCGCGTCGGCCCCTCGTCCGTTCACCGGGTCGAGATGGAGATGATTGTCGAGAATCGGTTGCACACCGGCGCTTCGATGGCCGTCGCCGAAAACACTCCGGGTCACGACTGCGACCCGTCGCGCGAGTCTCCCGGGGTAGAACACGTGGCCAAACGCATATACCGATTCGTCGTGTCCACACGCCGTATGAGTAGCAGCTCAGTACTCGGTATCGCCCCGCTCCAGAGCGACGCCACGACGGGTGTCAGTGTCGTGTTCTTGCTGATTCTACTCGCGTTGACCGCCGTCATCATCGCCGGCGGCTGGAAGATGCTCGCGAAAGCCGGCGAACCCGGCTGGGGCGTCATCGTCCCCATCTACAACACGTACCTGTTCTTCAAGATTGGTGGCAACTCCGGCTGGTGGCTGTTGGCGCTCTTCGTCCCGCTCGTCAACCTCTATGCCCTCTACAGGATGTCCAGTGGAATCTCGGAGGCGTTCGGACAGGGTGCGGGATTCACCGTCGGACTATTCCTCCTGCCGGGTATCTTCCACGCGATTCTCGGCTTCGGCGACTACCGGTATCGGGGGCGACCGAACTGACTCAGACGCCGACGATGACGCTCGTCGCGCCGAGCGTCTCGGCGACCACCCAGCCGACGAAGGCGAGATAGGCGGCGGCGAGCAGATACGCCTCCCCGCCCGTGAGGGTGAGGTCAGTCCGGAGGACGGTAAAGAGGAGAATCGTCGCCACGGTCAACACGCCGAACATCGGTGCGGCGACGGCGAACGAGATCGGCGCGGTTCCCGCGATGAGGACGCCGACCGGAATCGCGACGAGCAGATCGAAGGTGTTCGAGCCGAGGACGTTGCCGAGGCTGGTGATGCCGTCACCGCCGCGGGCGGCCCGCACGCTGACGAGCGCGTCCGGGAGACTCGTCGCAGCGGCCAGAATCGTCACGCCGGCGAGGAACTCCGGAATTCCGAAGCTGGCGTTCAACACCTCGATTGCCCCCACGAGCGACTCAACGCCGAGGAGAATAAAGCCGAGTCCGAGCGCCAACAACCCCCAACTCCGCCACGCGTCGATGTCGTCGACGCGCTCGGCCTCGTGGTCGCTCACGTCCTGCCACTGGATGAATAGATACAGTCCGTACAGCGCGAGCGGAATCGCGGCCAGCGGACGAGTGACCTGTCCCCCCAGCCGGCTCACCTCCGTTGGGTAGTAGATGACGCCGAGCGCGAAGGTGATAACGAGCGCGGAGACGGCAATCATGTAAAACTGGGCTTCCTTGTAGACTATAGTGCGATCGGCCGAGACCGGGCCGTCGGCGATGACGCCGGCGAGCGCCGGAATCACGAGGATGTTGAAGATGGCGGAGCCGACGATGGCCCCGACGCCCATCGAGAAGGAGTCGCTGAGCGCGGTAATGACGACGCTCGCCAGTTCCGGAAAGCTGGAGCCGACGGCGACGACCACTGACCCCTGCACGACCGCCGGCAGTCCGTAGTATGCTGCGAGCTCGTCCGCAGAGCGCTCGAGCCAGCCGCTTCCCAGCCAGATGATGGCCGTCGTGACGGCGATGACGAGCGCGGCGGCGGGCGGCGTCGCCGGCACGAGTCCGAAGAACATACGTTGTCGTGGTCGCTCGCGGAGAAAAGTCTACTCTGTTTCGCCGAGTGTCACGTGTGCGTGGGCGGCGTTCGCGAGCGCGTCCGACCGCCCGTGTTCGCCCGGCGCGAGCGCGACCGTCCGGAGCCCGTGACGGTTTGCAACCTCGACGGCCGGTTTGAAGTCAGTATCACGCGACACCACGACGACGGTGTCGAGTTCGCCGCTCGCGACGAACTCGGTCATGTCGACGGCGAGTTTCACGTCCACGTCCCCGCTGGTGACTGTCACCTCGAAGCCGCGGGCCTCGGCGGCGCGAATCAGCTCCGGCGGTGCCCCCTCATCCAGATACAGCCGTTTCACGCCGAGTCGGCCCTCCTCATCTGCCGTGTCGCGAATCTCGTCGAGGTCCACGTCGAACTCCTCGCGGAAGACGTTCGGGCCGTCGACGAAGACGCCGACCCGCGCTGGCTCGTCCATACCGTCGGTTCACGCCGAGCGGGAAACCGCTATCGATGGCCCCCCAGTCTTTTTAACTGAAAGTAGGCGCTAAGCCCCCTCCCTGCTCGCGCCTACTTTCAGCTGAATAAACGTACCGTCACGCTCTCGGAGTGTGGTTCACCGGCTGAGCGGCGTACTGAGGTGCGTAGGTGACAGCCTGTCGGATACACTCGCAACCGGGAACCGAACGTATTAACGCTCGGCGCGAAACCGTCGATGTATGGCCCTTCAAACGCCGCCGTTGCGTGCGGTGCACGCCGACCGTGGCGCGAAATTCACCGAGTTCGGCGGCTGGGACATGCCCGTCGAGTTCGACGGTATCCAGACCGAGCACGCGGCCGTCCGAAACGCGGCCGGACTGTTCGATGTCTCCCACATGGGCGAAATCGAAGTGTCCGGTCCCGACGCGACGGAACTGATGAACCGACTCACGAGCAACAACGTGGCCGCCCTCGACGCGGGCGAGGCACAGTACGCCGCCATCACGACCGGGGACGGCACGATGCTCGACGACACCGTCGTCTACTTGCTCCCCGACGGCGAGACGTACCTCTTCGTCCCGAACGCGGGCGGTGACGACGACATTTTCGACCGCTGGGTCGCCCACCGAGACCGGTGGGACCTCGACGCGTCAGTCGAGAACGCGACAGAGGAGTACGCCATGTTCGCGCTCCAAGGTCCCGAGGCGGTTTCGGTCGCGGACGACCTCGCGGACGAGCATCTCGGCGGTCTCTCGCGGTTCACGGCGACGAACGCGACGCTCGCCGGGGCGGAGTGTCTCGTCGCCCGCACCGGCTACACCGGAGAGGACGGCGTCGAACTCCTGCTTTCACAGACAGATGCCGAGTCCGTCTGGAACGACATCGCCGACACCGGCGATGGATCGGTCCAGCCGTGTGGACTCGGCGCGCGCGACACCCTCCGCATCGAGGCGGGATTCCTGCTCGCGGGGCAGGATTTCCACCCGGAGACGGACCCGCGTACGCCGTTCGAGGCGGGTATCGGCTTCGCGGTCGACCTCGACACCGAGTTCGTCGGCCGTGACGCACTCGCCGACGCGACCGATCCCGACGAGCAGTTCACCGGCTTCAAACTCACCGAGCGGGGCGTCCCGCGGCACGGCTACGATATCGTCAACACCGACAACCACGTCGTCGGCACGGTCACCTCGGGTACGATGAGCCCGACGCTCGGTGAGCCACTCGGGATGGGGTATCTCCCGATCGAGTACGCCGACCCGGGGACGAACCTGCGGGTTGTCGTCCGCGGCAGCCAGAAAGACGCCCGCGTCCAGCAGCTTCCATTTTACAAACCATGAGCTTCGACATCGACACCGACTGTCGCTACCTGGAATCACACGAGTGGGTCCGTCCGGACGGAGACACCGCTCGAATCGGCATCACCGACTTCGCACAGGACGAACTCGGCGACGTGGTGTTCGTCGAACTGCCGAGCGAGGGCGACGACGTGACGAGAGACGCCGAGTTCGGCGTCGTGGAATCCATCAAGGCGGTTTCGGATCTCTACGCGCCCGTCTCCGGTGAGGTCGTCGCCGTGAACGAACGGCTGTTCGACGAGCCGGAACTCGTCAACGACGACCCCTTCGGCGACGGCTGGATGCTGGAGGTCGCCTACGAGGAGTCGGACTTCGATGGCCTGCTCACGGCCAAAGAGTACCGCGACCAGACCGAGTAACGACTCGCTTCCCTTCGCTGCCGTGTGTGGCGAACAGACGGCTACCTACGCGCGACGGGACGCCGTACTACCGTCTCGGCCGTCGCGGGCGACTCGTCAGAGCATCGCCGAGGTTGGTGCGGCTTCCCCCTTGAACACTCACACGAGCGCGCGAGTATCGCCTGAATCAACCACGTTCGTGGATATATCCCCTATTCTGTCGTCCAGTGTAGCCGCAAACGTGTCGACGAAATCGGGGGTATCAAGAGTCGGGAGCCGTTACAGTGGACAATGACAGACGCGGAGGGTTCTCGATGAGCGGTAGCCCGTATGCACCCCACACGGCGAGTGAGACGACCGCGATGCTGGACGCCATCGGCGTCGACAGCGAGGAGGCGCTGTTCGACATTCCCGAGTCGGTTCGGTTCGACGGCGAGTTCGGTATCGACGCGAAGAGCGAACAGGCCGCCCGCCGTGCGGTGGCGTCGACACTGGCCGACAACGACGACCTGACCGAGTTCCTCGGTCGCGGCCACTACGACCACTACGTCCCGTCCGTTGTCGACCACCTCGCCGACCGCTCGGAGTTCATCACCTCCTACACGCAGTACCAACCGGAGGTCGCACAGGGATTCCTGCAGGCGCTGTTCGAGTACCAGTCCATGCTCGTCGAGCTGACGGGGCTTGAGGTGGCGAACTGCTCGATGTACGACGCCGCCACGGCTCTCGGTGAGGCCGCCACGCTCGCCGAGCGGCTGCGCTCGATCTCTGGCACGCGCGTGCTCGTTCCCGACCTGTTACACGAGGGTCGCCGCGGCGTCCTCGACAACTACGTCGCCGGCAGTGACCTTACAGTCGAGACGTATCCGACGGCGGACGGAAACGTCGACCGCGAAGCGCTCACGGAACAGGTCGACGAGACGACCGCGATGGTGTACGCGGAAAACCCGACCGTCCGAGGCACCATCGAGGAAGGACTCGATACCGTCGGCGACCTCGCCGACGAACACGACGCACTGTTCACGCTCGGAACCGACATCGTCGCGCTCGCACTCCTCGAAGAGCCGGCGAGCGTCGGTGCAGACGTGGTCGTCGGCGACGGGAGCGCGCTCGGACTCGGCTCCGCGTACGGCTTCGGACTCGGACTGTTCGCCTGCCGCGGCGACCGCGAGTTCCTCCGGCAGGTGCCTGGCCGACTCGTCGGTGCGAGCGAGGACAGCGACGACCGCCGCGCGTACACGCTGACGCTCCAGACGCGCGAACAGCATATCCGCCGGGAGCGGGCCACCTCGAATATCTGCTCGAATCAGGCGTGGGTCGCGCTCCGAACGGCGATGCACGTCGCCTCCCTCGGCCCGGATGGTCTCGTGGAGTTGGCGAACGACAGCGTTCGCCGCGCCCGCGAGACAGCCGACCGGTTGGATGAACTCACAGGGGTACAGGCACCGGTCCACGACCGCCATCACTTCCGCGAGTTCGTCGCGCGGGTCGACCAGCCGGCCGAGGCAATCGCCGCCGACCTCGAAGCCGAGGGATACGCTGTCCACGCCGTGGGCGACCACGAGATACAGGTCTGCGTGACGGAGGCGAACGAGCAGGCCCTCGACGGTTTCGTCGCGGCCGTCTCGGAGGTGGTTCGGTGAGCCGCCAACAAGAGCGCCCCGACGAGCAGTCGGAGACGCTCACCTTCGAGCAGGCGTCGTGGGTCGACCCCGACGGCGACCGCTACGAGCCGCTGTTGTCGGAGAAAGGCTCCGAGACCGTCGAGGTGGACTCCGAGCTTCCCGACGACCTGACTCGTGATTCGCTGGAACTCCCGAACCCCTCCGAGCCGGAGCTCGCGCGCCACTACACCCGGCTCTCGGAGATGAACTACGGCGTCGAATCCGGTCCGTTCCCGCTCGGCTCCTGCACGATGAAGTACAACCCGAAGTTCACCGAGGACCTCGCGGCGCGGGCGGACGCCTCGATACATCCCGACCGCTCCGAGCGGAGCACACAGGGGACACTCGGTCTCTTATATGAACTGCAGACGTATCTCGGCGACATCGGCGGGATGGACGCTGTCACCCTCCAGCCACCGGCTGGTGCGGCGGGTGAGTTCACCGGAATCCTCGTCGCGAAGGCGTACCACGAGACGAACGGCGACGAGCGCAGCGAGGTCATCATCCCGGAGTCGGCCCACGGAACGAACTTCGCAACCGCAGCGATGGCCGGCTACGACGTGGTCTCGCTCCCGTCGAACGAGGCGGGCCGCGTCGACACCGAGGCGCTAGAGGCAGCACTCTCGGAGAAGACGGCCGCGCTCATGTTGACGAATCCGAACACGCTCGGCCTGTTCGAGCGCGACATCGAGGAAATCGCCGAGATGGTCCACGACGTTGGCGGCATCCTCTACTACGACGGCGCGAACCTGAACGCCCTGCTCGGGCGTGCGCGACCCGGCGACATGGGCTTCGACGTGATGCACTACAACGTCCACAAGACGTTCGCCACGCCACACGGCGGTGGTGGCCCGGGAGCCGGTCCGGTCGGCGTCACCGAGGAGCTCCGGGAGTTCCTGCCAGACCCACACGTCCGCGCGACCGACACCGGCTACGAGACGCACACGCCGGACAACTCGATCGGAAAGGTCCACGGCTACGACGGCAACTGGCTCGTTCTCCTGAAGGCTCACGCTTACATCACCCGCCTCGGGGACGCGGGACTCGCCGACGCGAGCGCGAAGGCCGTCCTCAACGCCAACTATCTAGCAGAGCAGATCGACTACGAAATTCCGTTCGGCCCGTTCCACCACGAGTTCGTCGCGTCCGCGGGCGAGCAGGATGCCGCCGACGCCGCAAAGCGAATGCTCGATTTCGGCGTCCACCCCCCGACGACGAAGTGGCCCGAAATCGTCCCCGAGGCGCTGATGACCGAGCCGACCGAAATCGAGTCGAAACGCACCCTCGACCAGCTCGCGGCGGCGTTCAACGCCGCGAGCGCGAGCGACACCGACACCATCGAGCACGCGCCGAGCCGCACCGCTGCCGGGCGAATCGACCAGACTAGCGCGGCACGAAACCCGCGACTGTCGTGGCAGGCGCTCGACGACGAAGAGTAGTCGCTTACGCGGCGTTCGTATCGACGGCGACATCGCCGTTCGCGATGCGCACGAAGCCGTACTCGCAGTCGGGGCAGTGCCACTTCGCCTTCGTGCCGAGGTGGACCTTCATCGCGGCCGCACGATAGAACGTCTTCTCCTCGCCACACTCCGGGCAGTCGCGGTCGAGTTCGAGGCTCATATCCGTACTCTCGTCGCCGGCCACCTGAACGTACCGGATTCTGGTGTCGGAGCTGATAAACTCTATTCGGGGATACGGAACTCCGATTCGACTGTTTCTTGACGCCCGCGGTCGTGTTCACCGATATGCGTGCTGCCATCAGCCCGACCGACATATGAGCCGAGCAGCTCGGCTTGTCGACTTCGCCGCACCACTCGACCGGCTTCCACTCGCGCGCGTTGCACTCGCCGCAGCGATTACGCTCGCCGGTGTTCACAAACTCGTTGCGCCGGCACCGTGGGACGCGATGGTCGTCCAGTCGTGGGCCGACACGCTGTTACCCGTCTCGACTCGGACGTGGACACTCGCAAACGCGGTCGGGGAGCTACTCGTCGGGCTACTGCTGTTCACTACCCGCTACACCGCACCGCTCGCAGCGTTCGTGTTCCTCTCGCTGTCGGGCACGCTCTGTTACATCGCGCTCGCCGCGGTGACCGGCGCGAACGTCGGAATCGGGACCGAACTGCTCGTCATCATCGCGATTCACGACATCGGGTTGGCGGGACTTGCGGCCCGGGTCACGCTCGATGCACTCACACGCGACTCTTAAGTTCGACCCGATAGCCGAACGGGTCGCGAACGTACACCGCGCCCGCGACGCCCGTCGCGCCGAGTGGCGAATCGAGTTCCTTCTCGATATCGACGCCGGCCTCCGTAAGCTGTGATTTTACCGTCTCGATGTCCTCCTCGACGACGATACAGAGGTGGTCGTAGTTCACCGCCGCCTGTGGCTCGAAGTCGTCGGTCGGCCAGAGATGGACAACGCCCGTCGCGGAGAGCCGCACGTCGAAGAAGGGCTTTTCGCCCGCCTCGTAGAGGTCGTCCTCGATTGTGAAGCCGAGCTTTTGCTCGTAGAACTCCCGTGCCGGCTGTTTCCCGTCGGCCGGGACGTTCAGGTTCACGTGGTCGATGTGGCTCGCCTGCATACCCGTGTTTGGGACGCGCCGGCAGAAAAGCTGTTCCGGCGTGGTCAGCGTGGGTGCGAATTAAACCGCCGGCGGTCGTACCCCGAGTCATGAAGGTGTACACCGGCCGCGGTGACGAGGGAATGACCGACCTCCGGGACATGTCGCGCGTCTCGAAGACAAGTTTCCGCATCGAGGCGTACGGCACCGTCGACGAGGCGAACTCAGCTATCGGCGTGCTCCGACCCTCGGGCTACGACGACGTGGACGAACAGCTCCGTGAGATCCAAAATCACCTCCACATCGTACAGGCGGACCTCGCAACGCCAGACCCGGAAGACGAGGACACGCCACACCTCCAGCCGGAACACACCGAGTGGCTGGAGGAGCTTATCGACGGTTACGACGACGAACTGGAGCCGCTGGAGTCGTTCATCCTCCCGAGCGGGAGCGACGTGGGCGCACGGCTCCACCAGGCCCGCGCCATCTGTCGACGCGCCGAGCGCCGGTGTGTCGACCTCGCCGGCGACGAGCCGATCAACGCCGAGGTCGTCGCGTACCTGAACCGGCTCTCCGACGCGCTGTTCGTCCTCGCGCGTGTCGTGAACGCACGCGACGGCATCGAAGAGGAATCGCCGCAGTACTGAGCTACCGAAGCGTAGTTCTTAAGCATAGCCACGGGGTACGAACGAGTACGGGTTGGTGGTCTAGTCCGGTTATGACACCTCCTTCACACGGAGGAAGCCGGCGGTTCAAATCCGCCCCGACCCATAGCGGTTCTTCCTGCGAACGTAGTAGTCGAATACCACGCTGTATTGCGATTAGCGTTGGTTGCCGGTTTTCAATTGAACCGGAAACTTCCTACACCCCTCTACCGTAAGGCGATTCCTCTACAAGTAGATGGCCTTCTATGATAAGGTTTGGCAAGAGGTTGCATCTATATTTAGAAAGCCGCCGAACAGCGTTGTACTACTCAATCGGCGGTCGTAGGTCACGCCAGCGAAAGTCAGCCGTCTCCTCATTTTCGAGTTCGATTCGATAAATCACCGCATCGCGCTCATCGCCAGTTGTTTCTCCCGCGTCGTCCCGCGACACCGCTACGACCGTCCCGTGTAGCCCGTGGTATCGGTCGTGGTCGGGGTCGGTCGTATCAGGTATGTCCACACGTACGCGGTCGCCCATAGTGAATCCGCTCATTCGCGTTAGAGTGCGATGAGGCGGGGGTGAAGTTAGCCCTTCCTCACCTCCGTCCACTCGCACCCGCACGCTTCACAGGTGTAGTGTTCCTTCGTAACGGTCGGCTCATCTTTCTCGAACATCCATACGTCGCTGTCGTCGCCACAACGCGGGCACGGTTCCTCGGTCTTCCAAGCGACCGGCACGGGTTACTCGTCGCGCTCCTTCCGCTGTTCTATCTTTTGCTCATAGACGCGGTCGGGGTCGGGTTCCGGCCCCGGCTCGCGGTCGCCAATATCCCCGAGGTGTGCGGTGTCGCGTTCGAGCGTCATTATCGTTCCTCCGACAACTGATAACACGGAAAACACGGGAGTGAATCAGCGTCCGGCCCCGGACACCACTCCTCGCCGTTCGGACACTCGTGTTCGGCTTCGATGAGGCCGGGCGTGTCCTCGCGCTGTTCCTCAGGCGATTCAAATGATTGGTCGGTATCCTCACCCACGATACCCCCATCTGTTGCTGCTCGGATGGGACTCCGCGCGGTTTGTAGTCCGAGGTGTGGGTCTATCGCATCGGTATCAGTCCACGCCGGGATAGGCGTCTCGCCGGTCGCGTAGTGAACACGTCGCTCGTGCTTGCATTGTTCGTCGGCTTCGAGGTTGTAGTGCGCGTCGGGACAGTCACAGCGGCCTTCTCGCGTATCCACAAGGTACTCGGAGCCGCTTTCCGAGACGACGAGATACAGGTCATCCGCATCTTTCACTCTCCCCGTCTCGGGAAGAACGGTCATCTTCTCGGTCAGCGCACGAACGGCTCGCTTCGGCAGGTCGGAGGGGTTTTGACCCCTGAAAGTGCTATCTTGCATTGGCGTTCTACTCCACAGAAGGCCACCGCCCGAGTGCTGGAACACTCGGGCTTTCTGCGAATCACAGCCCCGAGGGACGGCGACCTTCCTACCAATTCCTACGAGGGAAGTTGTGATAAGCGTTACCTTCGCATCTCGAAGGAATTGGAGAAAACCTATCCCTCACCCGCGTGTACGCACAACTATGACCGACGATACATCCCGCCCGCGAGGAGAGGGGGGCGAATACGTAGAAGAAATCACTCCCGAGGATGCGCTCGCGGTATTCACAGACCACGAACCACTCACCGCGAAAGAGGTAGCCGAAGAACTCGGTGTAGTTCGACGGACGGCCTACAACAAACTGAGTGACCTCGAAGAACGGGGCGACCTCCGAAAAAAGAAGGTCGGCTCACGAGCGGTAGTGTGGTGGCGACCCGAGTGAACAAACGAATCAAGAGCGCGATGAGGGCGGGCGTAAGTTCTGCGGTGATGTTAAGTCCGGGAATTTTAGACCTGTTGTAGTGTAGCCCTCTGGGGTTAGAGTTGTGCTGTAATCCAACCGCACCGTCATCGCAACGAACTTTTGGACTCAACCGCAGAGAACTACATCACCTCTTGCTACTCTCTGTACAGTTCCTCTATCACCCCTCTATTGTCTCTCCTCCTTCCCCACGCAGGTAGCAGTACGATGAGGCGGTGAGATGGCATCCGAGAGGCAACTGCTCTGTCTTCATCGCGTCCCACTACATCGAACAAGACCACGCTGTTCCGGCTCCCGAGTCTAAAGCCTACCGGGGAAGCCGACCGCGTCAGTTAGAACACGCGCGGGCTGGAACGCGCGCACAGTATAGTAGCCCCGCCTCAGAAATATCTCACTCACAGTTCCAGTTTCGGGGTTTTCGGTTGCGTAACACGCGCAAACCGGGGTGTCCGGAGTGTGGAAGACCTGAGTCTATGGACGAAATGTTAGATATGTTTTAGTTGAGGTTCTATGGTCTGACCCTCACATTATCAAGAGCAATTTTGATGACTCGAATCCAAGAATCCAGCACATCTGATTCTCACGCAAGATGTTCAATGTGCTGGATGCTGTCACCCCGTCCTCGCAGTTAACCTCGGAGAGATTAAGCACGATTTGCGCGAACGTGAAACCATTACCTCTGACCTACTGTAACTATAGTAGGTGAGAGGTAACGATTCATCGCACACCCAAATCGACCTCCCTCTCAAGTTCCCCTGATACATACTCGCAGAGGTCTGCCCCATATGCACCCGCCTCCTTGTGAATCACGACAATCCCTTGCTCTTCGAGCCGTCCGAACACGTCAAGCACGTGTTTTTTGCTCACACTGCCAACGGTGTGGTCTTCGGGAACCTCAATGCCGTTCTGAACCTGTCGCGCTGTAACGGGAGATTTCTCTCGAATATATCGTTCAATGGCCCGCATCAATTCGGTGACCTCCGAACCCACCCCTGAGACTACTTCATCAACCAACTGACGTGGTATTACGTTCGTCCACACATACACCGTTGCACCAGATGAATCGGAATCCGGATTCCGTGCATATCGACCGATACCCTGTGCGACGCTTGACTCTCGAATGGCATCAAGGAAGCCTCGGGCAGTCCTGCTGTCCGGCCCCTCAAATCCGCGTCCCTGCGCTCGGTTCCCTTCGATAGTCTCTGGTCTTGCCTCCAATCCAGCCAATGCCAACATATCAAGGACATACTCATCACCGGGGTCAATCACTCCCAAGAGCAACCCGACCCGCTCCCCCTCGAAATCATTGTTACTCCGGAGATTCCCGTAATACAACGTCTCAGCGCCCTTAATGCCTGCTTCCGACAGTATTTCCTGTACGCTCCTCTCAACACTCTTTGACGTGATTGCCGTCCGAAACTCAGCACCATACATTTCGCGGAGTTCTCCGATGATAGCCTTCGACTTCCTGCGCTGTGCAGGGCTTTTCCAGCCCGAAGTGACGTAGTTGACGGCAGTCCCGACCTGTCGAACCTCCAAGCTGCGCTCATCGCGCCGCCACTGACGACGAACCTCATCAGACAATACTGAATCAGACCGCAGTGATAGCCCTGTGTTCAACTCCCACATCCGTTTCGCGGGAAATGCATCAAGGCCAATGACACACCGGGCAGATTCCAATGCAGGCCGATGGAGAATACACCTAATCGTATTCCCCTCATCAAGAACGACACTTGTCCGGCCATTATGCCCGGTTAGCCGGTTGTGTGTTGTATTCATTCCCCCGCTCATCGCACGGCCTATCGCGGGCGTTCGTCCGTGGACGTACTCCTCCCCGAATAGTTCCGACTGTTTCAGGTTGTCATCGAACACCTGCTCAAACTTCGAGAGCAATTCCTCATCGTTGGAGCGCACAGAATGAATGAGACTTGTCCACGTCAAGTCCTCATCAGACCGACGCCGCAGAAGACTGTTCATTGACCGCCGAAACCGCTCGTGTTCTTCCACATTGAATGACTCCGTGAAATCTGGACGTTCGTCGAAGATGACGTTCGCATCCTCGATGAGCCAAGGAACGTGTGCGAGTGCTGAAGTTGCGTGAATCACGTCAACGGTAGGATTCCCGTCCTGCGTGAGTCCTTTCCATCGTTCGGACGCAGAGCAATTCCCATTCTCTTCGCAGGGCATCGTTCCGAGGATGCCCCGAAGGTATTCGTGGGCTGAGGAGAAAGGAATACGCTCATCGTGACATTTTCTATCAAACCACGAGGACGGAGACATTCCGCCTGGTGCGGATAGTTTGTCATCGTATTTGCCGCCCGCGACAGGGCAGGAATCCGCGCCGCTTTCGATGACCCGGAAAGTGACTCCGTCTGCTCGGGCGCTCTTTGTTGCGGCCTCATCGCGTGCTGTCTTCGTCTGATGGAGGTGGATAACCGGATTACCACCTGTCAGATTCGGATAATCATTCCACGGTGTTGTGGCAACCGTGTGTGACTTTCCCAATGAGGTAGGCGCATCAATGAGAGCACCCCCTGATTGGCTCAGTGCGTGATGAAGTACGGCTTCCAATTGGCTCCGGGCCTGTTCGGTCGTGACGATGCCAGTCGCGTCGCTGTTCGTGATATGGGCTACGGAAGTCATAGTATTCAGACAATTCAAGGGAAACGGGCACACTTACTTCGGTCTGGCAAGATAGCCGCCGCTGGAGAACAGTAATGTCCGTAGAGAATTGCCTTCACTCAATTAGACAACGTCCACACGGAAATAGGTGCCTATATCCGCACGACTGCGGTGGGTTCACCCTGAACAAAATCAAAGAAAGACAAGGTGCTATCCGATGGCTGAACCCCCGGAGTACACTTCCAAATCACCTTGGAACTATTCGTAAGAATCCAATCAGAGGTCGTTCTCGGAAAAAACCAGCCGAGTACTGTTTTCCTCCAGCCATTGAGCGTGGTCACCGTACTGGGGGTCGTGTTCCGAGACGAGTGACCAGAACGCATCGGTGTGATTGGACTCCCGAAGGTGGGCCAGCTCGTGAACTACGATGTAGTCCACTATCTCCTGCGGGGCCATCATCAATCGCCAATTCAAGCCGAGTGTTCCAGTCGTAGAGCAGGAACCCCACTTCGTCCGTTGACGCCGGATTTCTATCTTCTCGTATTCTACGCCCATCTTCTCAGCGAAGTACTCCGCGCGCGCCTCGAACATCTCACGCGCCTTACGTCGATAGAGCGTTTCGAGGGCACGCTCGACCGAGGTATCTTCGACGTGATGCTTCGCCAGCCGTAGCGCATCCTCAGTAACACCCGATGAGGGGCGGCGCTCCACAACAACCTCTCGCTCGTCGCCAAGATACGGGAACATCGCGCCTTCATCGAACTCACGCTTCGGAATTTCCTCACGATAGGTGTCGTACTTCTCTTTCTTCTCAACTACCCACACGGCGTTTTCTCGGAGGAGTTCCTCAGGATGCGCTTCGTCGGACTCTGGAACGACGACCGTGACGCCGTGAATATCCACGTCGATGCGCGGCTCGGTCGCGTCGGCACTCCGCCGGAGTTCGTACTCAACGGACTGGCCCAACAACTCCACCCGTCTCCGTTGAGTCTTAGCCATTATTCTGGATGAGGTAGTTCCGTACGTCGTCAACGAACCCATCATCATCTTGAATGAGGTGGCCGAGGTCGTGTTTAACCACCAACACGTCCAACAGGATGCGTTCGATTTCTGCGATAGTCTGTTGATTGGTTTTCCAGCCGGAGTAGCCTCGGTCAACGCGCTCACGGAACTGTGATACAATCTCCTCTGCGACTCTCTCCGCCTGCTCATCGGACTCTATCGCTTCGGGCGTCTCCTCGGTCAGGTGTGTGTAGATGGCGAACTCGGCGGCCTCCATCCCCTCCTCATCGGCTTCTCTCTCAACGTTCAGCACCTCCTCCTCAACAGATTTCAGGGCTTCAACCGCTTCGGGGTCGCCAATCTCATCGCCCTGCCACCGTTCCACTATATCCGTCACTCGCTCACTCAGTCGCTTGTACCGAGGATTCTGATTCTCGCGTGGGTGGAGGTGTTCGCGGGTCGCGTGGGCTACTTGCGATGCCTTGACGCCGGGATTGTCCAGCCCCTCTACGTCTTCGAGATATTCTTCCCCGAGTTTGTAGGTCGGGAAGTCACGCTTGATTTCCGAAATATCAACGTGCTTGTTGATTATCTCTCTCGTCTTCTCGCGCATCTCCTCCTCGGGGTCGTCGTCGCCCGAGGTCGTGCGTTTGAACGCGACGTGAATCCGGCTCAGCCACTTGTAGTCGCGCTCGATGCCTTCACTCACGAGCCGTCCATCCGGTGCGACGGCTTCGTAGAGGTTCTGGAGTCGTCGGAAGTTCTGCTTGAACTCTCTCCGCTCCGGGTGCGTGCTGACGCGCTCGATGGCCTCAGAGGTCGCCTCTTGGGAGTCGGTCTTCGGAATCCCGTCGAAAATGTCCATCACCCGCTCGACCTGCTCAACGAGGTCGTCGTAGAGTTCGTCTTTGTCGCGGGCGGCGTAGGCTTTCGTCTCGGCGTCGTAGTCAAGCGCCTCGTCGATGTTCTCAAAGACGCCTTGGAAGTCCACAATCTCGCCGTTTTCTTTACCAGCGGCAGGCCGGTTTGTTCGGGCGATAGCCTGCATTAGGTTGTGGTTCTTGAGGTTGCGGTCGAGGTACATCGTCTTGAGTATCGGCGCGTCGAAGCCCGTGAGAAGCATATTGTGGACGACGAGGAGTTTCGGATTCCCCTGCTCTTTGAACTCCTTGACGATACTGTCACGCTCCTCAGAGTCCGTATGGAACTGCTTGATGAGATCGGAATCGTCCTTGGTCGAAGTATAGAGAACCTCTATCTCCTCAGCTCCCCGTCGCTCGGCTAACCGTTCTCCGTACATCGCTGCCGACCGCCGGCTTGGAGTGACAACCATGCCCTTCCATCCGTTCGGGGAAACGTGTTCGTCGTAGTGGGCGTCGATTTCTTCGACGGCCTTCTCCACGCGCGGCTCGATTTCTGCAAGCGTCGTCGCCGTGACGTTCTCGCGGATAGCCTCACGCTTCTCGTCGGTCGTCATTCCACGGAACTCCTGCTCGTACTCCTCGTCAAGTCCGGCCTCGTCAATATCCCACTCCATCTCGTGTCGGAGCGTGAAGTACACGGGCAGAATCAGGCCGTCGTCGATGCCCTGCTTGACCGAGTAGCGATGTAGATAGTCCTCACCTTCGGGAGAGAACTCGCGGAACGTGTTGCGGTCTTCGTGGCGTTCCCCCTCACGAACCGGCGTGCCGGTGAACCCGAAGTGGTAGCAGTTGGGGAGTGCGGCGTCAAGGCGGCTCCCAAGGTCAGCCTCCATAAACCGGTGCGCCTCGTCACTCATCACGACGACCTCGTCATTCCCCTGCACATCGGGGTCAACGTCCTCGAACTTCTGGATGGTCGTGAGAACGAGTTGACTGCTTCCCTCCTCGATGAGGCGCTGGAGGTGGTCGATACTCTCGGCCTCTGTCCATTGCTCCAGCGAGAGGTTCGCCAGTTGGTCGCGCATCTGGCTGTTGAGTTTGTCCGTGTCCACGATGACGAACACCTGCGGGTT
>Ga0209945_1000006_pt1 | contig 89135 bp, 103 predicted proteins | sample SalPonR2_A_D2_MG_FD_185703 | JGI IMG/M metagenome (GOLD analysis project Ga0209945, IMG submission 185703) | Salt pond soil microbial communities from South San Francisco under conditions of wetland restoration - Salt Pond MetaG R2_A_D2_MG... ...
CGGTCCGTCACGACCGAGACGGTGTCGTCGTCCGTGTACACCGCTCGCGGTTCCTCGCCGCGCGCGAGGTGTGGCTCGACGATTTCCCGGACCGACTGTCCACTCCCCATCGTTCACCCGGAGACGCGCCGCCGAGATAAATCGCCGGGTGTCAAAACCCTTCTCGGAGATACGTCGCAGTTTCCGGAAACACGGCCGCGAGCGTTTCGACCGTCTCGCGGTCGGTCTCGAGGTCGTCGGTCGCGGCGAGGGCGTCCGCGCCGCGATACCCGACCGCGAGCTGTGAGAACGCGCCAATCGACGCGACCGCGTCGCCGGTCGGGTCGTCGCCGACGCGGTCGACCGTCGCCTCCCCGCCGGCGACGGCGAGTCGGTAGCGACCGGCCACGGTTTCGAGCAACGGGTCCCGAATCCCGACTTCGACCGTCGCGTCGACGCCGTCGGGGTACGAGAGCGACTCGAGCGCCGCCGGCACGTCGACGAACCGAATCATCGGCCCGGTCGTCAGCTTCGGCGAGAGGTCGTCCGGGTCGTCCACCATCGCGTGCAGCGGGTTGTCGGTCCCCGTCTCGACGTGGACCTCTCCGACCTGCGAGTCGTGGTCGGTGAGGAAGCCGAGCAGGTGGCGGAACGCCTCGAGGTCGGCCGCGTCGTAGCTCCGAACGTAGAGGGTGCGGTCGCCCCAGTCGCCGTCGATGGTGTACGCGAGCCACGCCCGACGCTCGCCGTCGTCGTCCCGCCACCGGTAGACGTACGGGTTGGTGCCGAAGCTCCGGAGCTGGCGGGTCCGCCACCACGCCTCCGACCGGTCGAGCGAGAGGTCGTCCGTGCCGGTGGCGGCCTCGTGAATCGCATCGAGCGACTCCCACGCGTCGCGGTCGACCCGCTCCCATGTGCCGCCGGTCGTGGCCGCGGACCGCAGCGTCGACGGCTCCGTCTCCCACTCCAGCCTGCGGCTGGCGGTCGCCCAGCCGAACTGCGCGTAGAAGGCGTGTTTGAACGGCCACAGCACCGAGATGGATACTTCGTCGTCGCGGTACAACAGACAGAGCTTCCGGAGCATCGTCTCGACGTAGCCGTTGCGCCGATGTTCCGGCGGGGTCGCAACCGTCGAAAGCCCGCCCGCCGAGACGAGACTGTCGCGCACCCACAGCGAGAAGTCGTACGACGAGCAGATGGTGACCGGCTCGTCGTCGGCTGTCACCGACGCGTCGGGATACAGTCCGTAGCGGGTGTGCGGGGGGTTCGGGCGGTCGGACTCCTCGAGATCGGGGCCGGCGTTCGGCTGGAAGGCGTACTGGACGTACTGCCGGAACAGGTCGTCGGTGCCGTCCGGCAGTCGGTGGAGGTGCATACACGAAGGTTTCGACGGTGGCTGATAATCGCGTCGACCGCGTGGGAGGCCGTCACGGACCGGCGGATTCAGGTGGCCACGGCGGTAACTGGAGGTATGGCAGACAGTACGGACAGCCCCGACTGGCTCCCGCTCGCCGGCCTGTTCGCGGCGATTATCGCGATTGCCGGGCTGGGCAACTACGTCTTCGCGCAGCTGGGACTCGGGCGCGTGGGGTCGCTCATCTGGGTGCTCGGCTACGGCGGCGTAATCATCACGGCGTGGGCGCTGTGGTTCCGCGGGCAGACGTTCGACCCGCAGTAGCCGAACGCTCTTCTCGCTGTGTCCCGTGCGGTCGAACGTGGAGTCCGACAGTCCGTCCGTCATCGACCGCGTCGTCATCCACGCCGACGACATCGTCACGGCCCTAGAGGCGAACGTCCGGCGTGACGCCGGCGCAGTGTTACGCATCACGCCGCCCTTTTCGGGTCGCATCCGCGCGCGTCTCCACCTCGACGGCCAGGAGGCCGACTACGGCGACCCGCAGCCGATTCACGTTGACCCCGAACTGCTCGTGGCCGACGCGCCGGCGTTTCCGACGCCCGACGACACCGACGAACAGGTGCGTGAGACCGGCGACTACTCGGTGAAGCGTCACCGCGACGCCCACACCGAGGCCGTCGACGGCTGGCGGCGCACGGTCGCGACGAGCATCGTCGAGTCGACCACCATCGACACTGCCGACGGGAGCCACGAGGTCTCCGTCGTCACCCTCGGGTAGCAGAACGTTGAGGTGACCCTCGGCCGGACGGTCGGTATGGAGTACACCCAACTCGGCAACACGGGGACGGCGGTGACGGAGATTTCTTTCGGGACGTGGCGATTCGGCCGCGAGACCGACGACGGCTACGAGGTGGACAAACAGCAGGCGCACAAACTCCTTGACGCGTACGCCGACGCCGGCGGCAACTTCATCGACACCGCTGACGTCTACGGCGGCGGATTAAGCGAGGAGTGGATCGGCGACTGGCTCGCCGGCCGCGACCGCGAGGACTTCGTCATCGCCTCGAAGGTGTACTGGCCAACCCGCGAGGACGACCCGAACGGTCGCGGGCTCTCGCGCAAGCATATCCGCCGACAGATCGACGGGATTCTCGACCGGCTCGGTACGGAGTACGTCGACCTCCTCTACATCCACCGCTGGGACGACGCCACCCCGACCACGGAGCTGATGCGCACCCTCGATGGACTGGTGCGTGCGGGGAAGGTGAACCACCTCGGCACCTCGACGATGGAGCCGAACGCGTGGCGTATCGCGCAGGCGAACGAAATCGCAAAGCGTGAAGGGTACGAGCCGTTCACCGTCGCCCAGCCGCGCTACAGTCTCGTCACGAAGGAAGTAGAGTACGATTACACCGACGCGCTCGCCGAGTACGACGTCGGGATGTGTCCGTGGTCGCCACTCGGCGGCGGCTTCCTCTCCGGGAAGTACACGCGCGATGAGATTCCCGCGGGGACCCGCGGCGCGGAAAGCGACCGCTTCGAGGACCGGTATCTGACCGAGGAGAACTTCGACGTACTCGACGAGGTGCGGGCCGTCGCCGACGAGGAAGACGCCTCGCCGGTACAGGTGGCCATCGCGTGGCTGCTCGAGCAGCCGACGATGACCGCACCCATCATCGGAGCCCGAACCGTCGACCAGCTGGAGGAGAACCTCGGCGCGACCGACATGGACCTCTCCGAGCAACAGGTCGAGCGGCTGAGCGAGGCGAAGGACGCGCCGTCGCTGGTCTAACTCTCGTCGATTCGCGTGATGGCCGGCTCGACGGTCGGCTCGTCGTCCTCCTCGGTCACGCGGGTGTAGTAGCTGTTGTAGCGACTGAGCTTCCGGTAGAGGATGTAGCCGAAGACGCCGTCGTACACGAGGATGAAGAGCAGGAAGGTAATCCCGGGAAAGGAGACGTAGGTGACGATGCTGTTGTACGTCGCGTGGATACCTGCGGCGATGAGCAGCCCCTTCACGACGATGGGACCGGCATCCTCGGGGTTGAACTTCGCGAGCCCGAGATAGTAGCCGGCGAAGGCGGAGTAGATGACGTGGCCGGGACCGACGAACGCGCGGGCATAGGCCGTCTGGAAGCCAGCCTCGACGGTTCCCGGGCCGGTGAGCGCGTTCGCGCGGATGACCCCCTGCACGATGTACAGCGCGTTCTCGACGGTGGCGAAGCCGAGTCCGGCGACGGCTCCGTACACCGCACCGTCGATGACGGCGTTGAACGCCGAGCGGTCGAACGCGTACACGCGGATGGCGAGCCACTTGAAGAACTCCTCGCCGGGACCGACGACGAGGAAGAAAAAGAGCACCATTCCGAACTGAATCCCGTCGAAAAGCGGGCTGAGTGCCGTGTTCACTGTTGTGGCGAAAGAGGCAAACAGGATGGCGAGAATAAACGTGACCGCGAGTGGCCACCACGGCTCGCGCATCGTCTCGTCGTGGTACCAGACGAAGCCGGCCAACCCGAGCGCCGGCACCACGGAAAGCAGCGTCAGTCCGCCGATTGCAGGGTTCTGATACATCGCGTAGCCGATGACGCCCACCTGCGCGATGAGCAGAAGCAACGCGGTGAGGACGAACAGGCCCTTGCCTCCCCATCGCACGGCGGTGTGTATCTTGACTGCAAGTGCGTCGACCGGTCCTCGTTTGTCCCACTCGGCGATGTCATAGAGGTCCTCGTCGCCGAACTGTTCCCCGACGGGGTCGCCCGCGCTCGAATCTCCCATCTTGGCTTGCGACTCGCCGCCCGCGGGCAAAACAGTACGGGGCGTGTCACTCGAGGGCCGCGGCGACCGCCCGTCGCTTCACGAGTAGGAAGCCCGCGAGGATGACGCCGAAGCCGACGACGGTCCGCGTATCGATGACCTCCCCGAGAAAGAGGAAGCCGACGACCGCGGTCGCGACCGGCGCGGCGTAGGAGACGAGGTTGATTTCGACGGGACCGAGCCGCGCCAACAGGTCGAAGTAGATGAGGAAGCCGACCGCACTCGCGGCGACGGACAAGAACAACAGCGCGCCGACTGCCCGTGGTGTCACCGCCACGTCGGCCGCGGACTCCCCCACGGCGAGACTACCGAGGTGTAACAGTCCCGCGCCGATGACCATCGCCCACGCTTCGAGCGATGCGTCCGGGAGCGCAGCGTCGAGCCGCCGGTTCACGACCGAGCCGGCGGCGAACGCGAGCACGGCGAAGAAGACGGCGACGAGTCCGGGCGCGACCGTGAGCCGCCGTGGGTCCTCAACGGCGAGCACCCCGACGCCGACGAACCCCAACAGGAGGCCGGCGACACCCAGCGGTGTAAGCCGCTCACTCGGGAGGAGGACCCGGGAGAAGCCGGCCGTCAGGACCGGCGACAGCGAGACGACGATGGCGGCGGCAGCACTCGACACCGCCGGGTCGGTCTCGCCGACGAACAGCAAGGCGTGATACAGCGTGATGATGAGGACGGCCGTCGAGACAACGCTGGCCCACTCGCGGCGACCCTCGGGGACCAGTCGGTCGGTCGCCACGACGGCGTACGCGAGCATGATGACTCCGGCGATGTCGAACCGGAGCGCGGCAAACAGCACGGGCGTCTCGAAGAAGCCGGCCGGCGCGTCGGGCGTGCCGAGTCCGGCCTTGATAGCGACGAACGCCGACCCCCAGACGGCCGCCAACGTCGCGAACAAGAGGAGATTGCGGTGTCGCACGCCGACACTCGCCCCGGTCGAGGGGAGAAGCTTTCGGACCGGAGTTTCGTGTCAACATGTGGCATGAATGCCGTAGCTTTATCAGTACAGCTGTCCCACATATCACCATGGCCGCATACGGCCGGCCCGCACTCAGATCGCTGTTTGACGACAGCCCGACACCCCACATTGCGCACCCACCGCGCACCCACCATCGAGACTTCTACGTCGCCACCGACGGCTCCTACCGCAACTCCGGAGCCGGCGGCTTGGGCGTGCTCATCGAGACGGGTGACGGCGAGACGGTCGCGCGACTGGCTGTCGCGGACTCACCTCCGAACAACAACGTCGCGGAGTATCGCGCGCTCCATCTCGGACTCGACGTGTTGGCGGAGCGTGCACCGCCGTCGGCACGCGTCGGCGTCGTCCTCGACCACGACGACCTCGCGGCGAACGTGAACCGGGCGATGCTCGCCCTCGCGACCCCCGAGGCCGAGCCGCCACATCCGGTCCGACTCCCGACCGCGACGGGGAACCACTGGCGCGGGATTCTCGCGCGCATCGGCGGCTTCGACGGGCTTCGGGCCGCGCGGCTCGACTCCCGCGAGAACCCGGCCCACCCGCTCGCCAACGACCCGACCGGGTACAGCCACGTCAACCACGAACCCGACCGGTGTGTCGTCCCGTCGACGCTGGAGTCGACGGCCGACTCGACGGGCGAGCAGATTCCGCCGCCGTCGCGGGCGGACCGCCACGCCGACTAGAGGAGCGAGAGCTCGCCCGTCACCCGGTCCACGAGGTTCTCCTCGCCCGGCCCGACGGCGAGTGCCGTCACCGTCCCCGGTTCGAGTTGCGTGTGGCCGGCGTCGCTGATGACCGCGTTCGGTAAGCCTTCGCGTCGGGCCTGGTCGGCGAGTTCGTGAATCTCGCGCTCGCTCGAGACCTTCAGGACGATTTTCTTCTGACCGCCCTCCTTCCACTCGGACTGGCTCTTGGTGTGGGCGTTTTCGTAGGCCTTCAGCGAGGCGTGAGACGCCTGTGCGGCCAGCTTTCCGTTCCCCATGCCGATGTCGGTGCGGACGACGATTGCCTGTTTCATAGTCGTCGCTCGGGGGCGACGGGCATATGCCTTCAGACACGACCGCCCCATTTTTGCTCTTCTCGCCCGGCCACTCTCGTATGATACTTTCGGACGCCGATATCGAGCGGCGACTCGGCGACGACCTCGTCGTCGAACCGCTCGACGACCCCGACATCCAGATACAGCCGGCGAGCGTCGACCTCAGACTCGGCAACGAGTTTCTCGAGTTCCAACACGCCAACATCCCGTGTATCCACCCGAACGACGAGACGGAGACCGAGGAGTACACGAGAAAGACGACGGTCCCGGAAGGTGACGACTACATCCTCCATCCCGGCGATTTCGTTCTTGGGACGACCGTCGAGCGCGTCGAGATTCCGGCCGACCTGATTGCCCACGTCGAGGGTCGCTCCTCGCTCGGCCGGCTGGCAATCGTCGTCCACGCAACGGCCGGACTGTGTGACCCCGGCTACGAGGGCCAGATCACGCTCGAGCTGTCGAACCTCGGTCGCGCGCCCGTCGCACTCTCGCCGGGGATGCGCATCTCACAGCTCACGTTCACGGAACTCAAGAGCGAGGCCGACCGCCCGTACGGGAGCGAGCGGGGGTCAAAGTATCAGGGCCAGACCGGGCCGCAGGCGTCACGGATTCAGAGCGACAGGGAATTCGGTGGTGACCAGTAATGCGGTTCATCGAGGAGGTCGTCGTCGACGAGTTTCTGCCGACGTTCCGGGCGCTGTTGGCCGGAGACCTGCGCGACCGCGGGCTGACACAGAGCGAGGTGGCTGACCTACTTGGGATCTCACAGAGTGCGGTCTCGAAGTACGCCCACGGCGACGTGGACACGAACGACCGACTCGCCGGCGACGAGCGCGTTCAGGACCTCGTCGTACGATTGGGTGCGGGTCTCGCAAGCGGCGACGTGACGCCGGTACAGGCGCTCGTGGAGACGGAGGTACTCATCCGGCAACTCGAACGCGGCGACGTGCTCGCGCGACTCCACGAGGAGACGTTCCCGCCCCTCACGGAGTACGAGGGCGACTTCGCGGTCCACGACGCCGACTCCGAGGTGCGGACCGCAGAGCGCGTGCTCGCGTCCGTCCGTCGGGGCGTGCGGACTCTCGAAAACACGAGCGGCTTCGCGGGTCTCATCCCGGCGGTCGGCTCAAATCTCGTGGAGACGCTGCCCGACGCCACCGGCATCGAGGACGTAGCCGGCGTGCCGGGGCGGATTCTCGACGTGAAGGGGCGGGCGACCGTCCCCGGCGACCCGGAGTTCGGCGTCTCTGAACACGTCGCGACGGTGCTGCTCGCGGCGCGCGCCGGCGGGAGCGGCGCGCGCGCGGCGCTCAACATCCGCTACGACGACGAGATTGCGACGCGATTCGCCGAAGCCGGTCTCGCGACCGCGGAGTTCGACGCCGAGGCGTCGGTCGAGACGGCCGTGGCCGAGACCGTGACCGACGACGTGGACGTGGTGTTCCAGTCGGGCGGCTTCGGCATCGAGCCGGCGGCGTACCTGCTCGGGGCGGATGCCGGCGTGGTGGCGGAACTCGTTCGAGAGTTGTTGTAACGCGTGGCGTCGCTCGACTACTCCGGGGGGTCGGCTGGAATCGGCACCGTGGTCCGGTAGCCCAGACAGTCGGGACACTGGACGCGCTCGCGGTCGGGGGCCTCGAACTCGTGCCCGCAACCCTCACACCGATACTCCCGTCGGGCGACCGTGGAAGCGAATAGGTCGGTGAGTCCCACGCCTCCACGTTTCGAGGATCGGCGTGGTAAAACGGATGTCGAGATCCAGTGACTGAAAACGCCGGAGCCGGTACTCGTGGCGGTCGACCGACGGTACAGCGGGGAAAGTTGAAGCCCCGCGCCGTCGCCCATCTCGGTATGCAACCGACCGCGCGCGTCCGGAGGTGCGACCGCTCCCCGATTCGCGTGCTCTTCGACCTCGCGCAACGAACCGACGGCGACCTCGTCCGACTGGAGGTCGGCGAACCGGACTTCGACACGCCCGCTCACGTCAAGGAGGCCGCAGTCGCCGCTATCGAGCGCGGCGAGACGAACTACACCTCGAACGCGGGACTGCCGGCACTCCGGACCGCAATCGCCGACACGCTCGCCCGCGAGTACGGCCACTCCTACGGGGCCGGCGACGTGCTCGTCACGACGGGTGGGATGGAGGCGCTCCATCTGGCTTGTCTCTCCGTGCTCGAGCCCGGCGACGACCTCCTGATACCTTCGCCGGGCTGGCCGAACTACTGGACGCAGGCACAACTCGCCGACGCCACGCCCGTCGAGGTGCCGATGGCGTTCCCGTACGATCTCGACGCCGACCGCGTCATCGACCGGATGGGACCGGACACCGGGGCGGTGATGCTGTGTTCGCCGTCGAATCCGACGGGCCGGGTCTTCACAGACGAGACCGTCGCGGGGGTCATCGAGGCGGCCCGAGAACACGACGCGTACGTCATCGCCGACGAGGTGTACGCCGCGCTCACCTACGACCGCGACCCGACCGGGATGGCGACACTCGTCGACGACTCCGAGCACGTCATCACCATCGGCTCCTGCTCGAAGGCCTACGCTATGACCGGGTGGCGCGTCGGCTGGCTCGCTACCGAATCCAGCGTCGTGGACGAGACGACCAAGATTCGCGAATCCACGACCGCGAGCACGCCGACCCCTTCACAACACGCAGCCATCGCCGCGCTGGAAGGGCCACAGGCCCCCGTTCGAGAGATGCAGACCGCCTTCAGAGAGCGGCGCGACTACGTCACAGACCGACTCGCCGAGATGGACGGCGTCAAAGCGTCGCGCTCTCAGGGTGCCTTCTACGCCTTCCTCGACCCCGAGGGGTACGACGACAGCACGGCGCTCGCGAAGGCTCTCGTCACGGAGGCGGGCGTCGTGTTCGCCCCCGGCGCTGGATTCGGTGACGCCGGTGAGGGGAAACTCAGACTCTCGTACGCGAACTCGCTGGACCGACTGGAGACGGGGCTCGACCGACTCGACGCGTACCTCTAATCGTCGCTCTGGACGGCTGTTCCGTCCGCCTCGCCGACGCTGTCGACGCTGACGCCCTCCCAGTCGTGGTCCGAGTGGTAGCCTTCTCGCTCTTGTGCGCTGGCGGCGACACGAATGAACTCTGCCGACTCGCGTGCCGTCTCGATAGTGTGTCCACCACAGTAGGAAAGCCCCGAGCGAATCCCGCCACAGAACTCTGTCACCACGTCGGCCACCGGACCCTTGTAGGGGGTGAGCGCCTCGACGCCCTCGTCGGCGCGCACCTCGCTGTCCTTGTCCTCGCGGTCCTCGGCGGCGGCCGTCGTCGCCATCCCGCGCGACTGCTTGTACCGGGTTCCGTCGACCTCGACCACTGCGCCCGGGGCCTCCTCGGTCCCGGCGAAGAGACTCCCGAGCATGACCGTGTCCGCGCCGGCCATGAGGGCCTTCACGGCGTCCCCGGAGGTACGGATGCCACCGTCAGCACAGATGGTCACGCCCGCCTCGTCTGCGGCGTCGGCACAGTCGTCCACGGCGGTCAACTGCGGGACGCCGGCTCCGGCCACCTTCCGCGTCGTGCAGTGCGAGCCGGGACCGATACCGACCTTCACGCAGTCAGCGCCGGCGGCAGCGAGGTCACGGACGCCTTCGGGCGTGGCGACGTTCCCGGCGACGAGGTCCGTCTCGGGGAACGCCTCGGCGAGCGTCTCCACCACGTCCAGCGTGCGTTCGAGGTGACCGTGGGCCACGTCGACGACGAGCGCGTCGACGCCGGCCGCGACGACCGCCTCGCTCCGGGCGAGATAATCCTCGTTGATGCCGATGGCGACCGCGACCTGCTGGCCCGCCTCGTGGACCTCGCGCACCTGCCGGGCCTGTTCTTCGGCGGTGAGAAAGCGATGGAGCACGCCGAGTCCGCCCGCCTCCCCGAGTTCGGCCGCGAGGTCGGCTTCCGTGACGGTGTCCATCGCCGCGGAGACGAGCGGGTTCGACAGCTCGACGTTCGGCGTCAGCTGCGTCGAGAGGTCGGTGTCGCCGCGGCTGTCGACTGGTGAGCGTTGCGGCACGAGAAGCACGTCTCCGTAGCTCAGTCCGGTGCGTAGCGAATCCATTATCCTTCGGTCAGCAACGCTTGCTGCTTAATAAGTGACTCGACACGATGGTCGGGACGCGGGTCGCGGCTCTACTCCCCGCGTCGAATCGCGCGCTCTGCGGCCTCAAGTGCGGTCTCGGGGTCGAACGATTCCACAATCGCATGCAGTTCGGACTCGTCTGCGTCCTGTAGCTCGCGGGCGTGGCGCGTGATGTTCGGGACGGCGCGAATGATGTTGTCCACGACTGGGACGCTCGCGGCCTGTGCCGACCGCGAGAGCGGATTCAGGTCGATGACGACCTCGACTTTCCCCATCGCCGAGAGCGCCTGCGCGCGGTCTCCGTCTTCGAGTGGGACGAGCACCACGTCCGCCGAGCCGATGCCGTCGGCGTCCACCTTCGCACGGGCGTGGTCGAGACCCGGAATCTCGCTGTCGGCGGTGAGTCCCTTCACGTCCTCGGCTCCGTGCTCGCTAAGATGGTCGGCGATGGTCTCCATCCGCTCGCGGGTGCGGTTGAACAGATTCACCTCGATGTCAGCGCCGGCCGCCTCCGCGAGGGCGATGACCTCACCGGGGACGAGCGCGGCGACGTTCCCGTTGACGGAGATGACGGGGTGGTCCGCGAGCAGGAAGTGGGCGGCCGCGGCGCGGGCCGCGTCGTCGGCACTCTCGATGGTCCGCTCGCCGAGCAGGTAGTCGTAGGCCTCGCCGCGGCCCTGCGCGATGAGCCCCTGTCGAGAGGTGATGCCGATGTCGACGCCGTGTTCGATGCGGTGGCGGGTGAGCAGCGACTCGTAGCGCGGGTGTGACTCCGGTATCTCGGTCTCGTCGTCCGGAGAGACGGGAATCTGTGGCTCGTCGCTCATACCACCTCTCGACGCGCCGGCTACAAATGTCACCGGATAGCCGCTCACTCGACGCGCAGGCCGGCTCCCGGCGGATGAATCCGACACACTGCGGGGTCGTACCCCGCATCGGACAGCCCGGTCCCGAGCGCGAACACCGTCTCGCCGAGCATCGCCATCGACGCCGTCTCGCCGACCGCGTCCACGTCGCGGAGAATTGCCCGGAGTTCGTCGGTGAGGAGACCTGCCTCCTCGGCGAAGCGCCGCGAGGCCGCGACGAAGGTCGCGAGCGTCGGCGTCTCTCGTACCGTTTCGAGTGCACGTTCCCCCGCCACAGACAGCGTCTCGGTGTCGCCGCCGAGCACGTCCGCCGTCGACAGCCCGCCCAAGGAGAGATACTCGACGCGCGACCCGCCCGGCACCCCGTCCATCGCGCCGTACCCCGGTGCGCCCGGTTCGAGCCGCAGCGGAATCCCGCCCCGCGCCTGCCCGACCACGTCACCGAGTCCGGTCCCGGACTCCACTTCCGCGCGGTGGGCCAGCGACACGAGGTCGTTCTCGGAGAGACCGGCCGCCGTGTGGGCGCTCACGACGTAGGCGGTGCCGAGCGCCATCGCGCCCGAGACCCCGAAGCCGGAGCCGAGCGGGAGCGGCGTCTCACACGCCACCCCGAGGTCGACGTCGAGTGCGTCCAACACTCGCTCGACGGGTTCGACGGAGATCGACTCGCCGTTGAGCGTCACGCCCGTGTCGTCGGTGACGGTCGTCTCGACGCCGTGTGAGAGTGCGACGCCGCCGCCCCGAGACCCGGCGCGAAGCGGCCGCTCGTCGGGATGCGTGGAGAAGAACCCGGTCACGTGACCGGGGACGAACGCCGTCGCGTGCATACTCCGGCGTCGGTGTGACTCGATTTAAAGAATCTGTTTTGGCGATTTCCCCTACGGCGAAAGTCGCTGCCTGTCCGTGCGAGGCTCACTTCGTTCGCCTCGCTGGCTCTCAGGTCTTCGTCCTACGGACTCAGACGTTGGCGATCGCGCGGGAACAACACCGCCTCGCGGATGTTGTCCAACCCGAGCATCGTCATGATGAGTCGCTCGCCGCCGATTGCCCAGCCGGCGTGTGGCGGCATGCCGTACTTGAACATCTTGGTGTAGTACTCGAACTCGTCGGGGTTGAGTCCCTGCTGTCTGAACCCTTCGACGAGGCGGTCGAAGCGGTGTTCGCGCTGCCCGCCGGAGACGAGTTCCATGCGCGGGTGCATCATGTCGAAGCCAGTCGAGAGCGTCTCGTCGTCGTCGTGGTCTTTGATGTAGAACGGCTTGATTTCCGAGGGCCAGTCGGTGATGAAGTAGTGTTCGCCGACGTCCTGTCCGAGCGCGTGCTCGCCCTCGGTCGGGAGGTCGTCGCCCCACACGAGCTGCTCATCGAGCTCGCCCGTCGCGTTGATGCGCTCGATTGCCTCCTCGTAGGTGAGCCGCGGGAACGCCTCCTCGGGCACCTCGAAGTCGTCGATGCCGAGCGTCTCCAGCTCGTCCGTGCAGTTCTCGGCGACGGCCTCGTAGGCCGCTTTCGTGACGGCTTCACACACGTCCATCGCCTCGGTGTGGTCGAAGAAGGCCGACTCGAAGTCGATGGAGGTGGCCTCGTTGAGGTGACGCGGCGTGTTGTGCTCTTCGGCGCGGAAGATTGGACCGATCTCGAAGACGCGCTCCAGCCCGGAGCCGACCATCAGCTGTTTGAACAGCTGTGGCGACTGGTTCATGAACGCCTCCTCGCCGAAGTACGTGATCGGGAACAGCTCCGTACCGCCTTCCGTCCCGGTGGCGACGATCTTCGGCGTCGTGATCTCCGTCGAGCCGAACGAGCGGAACTCCTCGCGCACCGCACGCAACACCTCCGAGCGAATCTCGAAGATGGCCTTCGACTCGTCGCGGCGCACGTCGAGCGTGCGGTTGTCGAGGCGGGTTGGGAGTTCGGCGTCGACCTTGCCGGACGGGTCGAGCGGTAGCTGTGTCTCGGCCTCGGCGATGACCTCGATGTCGGTCGGGACAATTTCGACGCCCGTCGGCGCGCGCGGCTCCTCTTTCACGTCGCCGACGATTTTGACGACCGACTCGCGGGCCACGTCGAGTCCGGTCTCTACGAGTTCGTCGTCCATCTCGTCTTTCTCGAGCTTGACCTGAATCTTCCCGCTCGTGTCGCGTACGATGAGGAAGGCGATGCCGCCGAGGTCGCGCAGTTCGTGTACCCAGCCGGCGACGGTGACAGTGTCGCCCGGCGCCGCGTCCGCCGTGTACGTCCGTTCGTCCATACGACCATTTCCTGCGGTCGCGACTTAAGCCCCGTCTTTCCGGGTCACTCGTCGTCGAACGTCGCGTCCACGAGCCGGGTGTAGCCGCGCCGGAGCCGCTCGCTCACCGCCTGCCCGGAGATGCCGAGCTTCTCGGCCAGCGCGGCCGTCGTCGTCTCTCGCGGCACCGCGAAGTAGCCGTTCCGGTATGCCACCGCGAGCGCCTCCCGCTGTTCGGTCGTCAGTCCGGGGGTAGGCCCGTGTGGCTCCTCCGCGTAGATGCGACGCACCTCCACCTGCACGCCCGCGTCGACCAGCCTCTCGTGGAATCGCGAAGTAGCCCCGCTCTCTCGCCAACGTCACCACCGCCTGCTGTTCTGGCGTGAGCCCGCTGTCGCCTTCGGCGTCCGACCTGTACTCGCGAAGCAGCCGGACCGTCACGCCGGCGTCGGCGAGCCACTCCCTGTACGAGGTGAAGGTCTCGGCGTCGGGAAATCGGGTCCGCGCGTGCCACCACCCCTCCGCGTACTGGACGTGAAGCCGCTGTGCGTCGATGTCGACGAGCTTTGGGTAGGTCGTGTGTGCCTCGTCGGTCACCACGTAGCGGTAGAGCCGGCGGCCGTTCTTCTCCGTGAGACACTGTACGTCACGGACCGTCGGGTCATTCTCGGTTCCCGCCTCAAACGCCGTCGCCCCGTCCGTTACCCACGAGAAGTGTGCCGGCCGAGAGGGGTCTACGCCGACCGTCCGTTCGAGCACCAGTCGAATCGATCCCCGTGAGAACGTCTCTGTGAGGGGCAGTGCATCGGATTGAATGGCGTACCGAGCAATCACGCTCACAAGATACCTGTCGATATTACCGAATATAACTTCTGGTACCGTTCTCAGCGGATGAAATAACGCGCGCGAGGAGAAACATCCGCCGTTTCGGCCGGAGATGAGTTGCCCGTCAGGCCGTGTTGTCCGGGGTGCGTTCTTTGGCCGCGGCCTTCGCACCGTCGACCGTCTCGGCCACTACGTCTGCTCCCTCGTCGTGGATGAGGTCGCCGACGACGACCGTGTCGGCGTGGTGTCGCATCCGGTAGGCGTCGTCGTACGTTCCGATGCCACCGCCGTAGAAGAGCGTCGCCTCGTCCAGCGCGTCGTGGGCCGCACCGACGACGTCGGTGTCGCCGAACATCCCCGAGTACTCCACGTAGACGATATCCTGTCCGAGCATTCGCTCTGCGACGGTCGCGTACGCGGCCACGTCGTCGGCGTCCAGCTCGCAGTTCGCCTCGGTGTACGTCGCCACGGAGGCGTCTGGATTCATGATGATGTAGGCTTCGTTGAACGTCCGGTCCCAGTCGATGTGCTCGTCCGATTTCACCCAGTTGAGATGTGCGCCGGTCGTCCAGAAGGTGTCGCCGGCATTGAGCACGACCGGAACGAGAAAGCCGTCGGGAATCGGCTCGTGGACGACTGCGTCGGCGTGTGACGGCTCAATGTAACAGGCGACATCGTGTTCGGCACACGCCGCCAGACACGGGCGGAGATACTCGCGCATCTTCTCTGCCGTGATGTCGAGCGTGCCGCCGATTTCGATGGCGTCGGTGCCGGTCGCACACACGTCCGTGAACGTCTCGTCGGCGTACAGCGTCTTGTCGGGGTCGAGTTTCACGATGTGGTCCCAGTCGGTCCACGGAGCGGTCATACTCCCCGAAACCCGGCGCGGAGAGAAAACCTCTTCGGATACCCATCAGTTCAGGCTCACGCGTCCGAACTGGTATAACCGTGTGGCACCGAAAACGCGGGTATGGTGCGACAGACGCCGGAGGGGACCTCCGTCGGCGTGGACGACCCCTACGCGTTCGTTGACCGGTGTGAGTATCTCACCGACGACGGCCGCTGTCGCTACGCCGTCGAGCACGGCCACAACGACCCCGGCTTCGCCCGCGAGCGCCGGCGAGACGACCTTCGATGTCCCGCCGCCGACCCCCACGGCGAGTGGGAGTGGAGCGACTGTCCGAAGTTCCGGTCGCGCACGCACGGGGACGAGTGTATCAGGTGTGGGCTCTCTGCCCACCGGCAGGCCCACGACGACAGCCGTCCCCTGCTCGAAGAACACCACCTCGAATACCCCGACGACGACCGCCGCGAGCTGAGCCACGAGATCACCGTCTCGCTGTGTCGGTGGTGTCACGCGAAGGTGCATCAGTCGTGGGCGCGCGTGGACGACGACGCCAGCCCCGACGCCGAGGCGCTCGCCGCCCGCGAGCAGCGCCGCAGCGACGAGCAGTCGGAGGCGGGTTTCGCGACCGCAGCCGACCGCTACGACGACGAGTAGTATGCACGGAGATGGGTACTGACGGCGACAGCCGTCGTATTCCGCAGATATTTCACCACGGATGTGCTACCCGGCCCATGACCCGCATCGTCGTCGTGGACAACCACGGCCAGTTCACTCACCTCGAACACCGGACGCTTCGCGATTTGGGCGTCGACGTCGAACTCGTCGACAACGAGACGCCACTCGCCGAGACCGACGCCGACGGCTACGTCCTCTCGGGCGGCCCATCGATGGACCGTGTCGGCCGCGCCCCGGAGTACATCGACGCCGACGTACCCGTCCTCGGCATCTGTCTCGGCCATCAACTCATCGCGACCGAACTCGGCGGCGAGGTCAAGTCCGGCGAGTACGGGGGGTACGCCGACGTAGACGTGGCAATCGACGACGACACGGACCCGCTCGTCGGCTCGCTCGCCCCGGAGACGCGGGTGTGGGCCAGCCACGCCGACGAGGTGACGAAGGTGCCCGAGGGGTTCGAGCGAACCGCCTCCAGCGACGTGTGCAGCGTCGAGGCGATGGGCGACACCGACCGCGACCTCTACGGCGTCCAGTGGCACCCCGAAGTGGCCCACACCGAGCGCGGCGAGGAACTGTTCGAGAACTTCATCGCCCGCTGTTCGTGAACGTCTGACGCCGGTCTAACGATTTGGGAGTGTGAACCCCTCACACCCCACCACACTGTCAGTAGCGTTATCTGGCCCGAGCGACAAGCCGCGCCAATGACGGCATCGCAGGGAGACCTCGCCTCGCTGTCGCGGTTCATCTTCCGCGCCCCGAGCTGGTACTCCAGTCTCGCGTTCGCGCTCGCCGTCGCGGCACTGGCCGGTATCGCGGCCTTCGACTCCCGGTTCGTCCTCGAAGACGCGTGGGAAGGAATCTTCTACATCGGGATTCCGACCGTCGTCGCCAGTGCCGTGACGCCATACGTCGACCGGATGCTCGGCGGCAACCTCACGCCGAACCGCGCCTCCCTGCTCGCTCTCGTCTGTGAACTGCTCCTCGTCGGCGCGCTCGTCGCGGCGAGCGTGCTCGCCGTGGTCGTGACCGGTCTCGGACAGGACTTCGTCTTCGACACGCTGTTGGCGGCACTCGCGGGGATCTTCGCGCTCCGGCTGCTCGTGGCGATGGCCATCTCCCACCGGTCACCGCTGCGCGCGAGTATCCCCGCCAGCATCCAGACCGTCACCGCCGCACTCTTGCTGTTCGTCTACACCGGTGCGGCCCGTTATCTGGAGGGCGGCTCGCTCACGGAGTCGTTCCTCTCGCCGGCCACGCGCGCCAGCGAGGCCCCGACCGAACTCCAGCTGCTCGCCGTCGTTCCGTCCGACTTCCTCCTGCTCGGCGGGATGTGCGTGCTCTATGCGACCGCGGTGACGCTGTTCGTCGCCGTCATCGACCGGCCGTGGAAGCAGTCGATGGGCATCTCCGTGTTGGATTTCCTCCGCGGCTTCATCGGCCACATCGCCGAGGGGACCCGCGAGCTGGAGACGTTCTTCGAACGCATCGGCGACGAGGCGGTCGTCCCCGTCACGGTCCTCTCGTTTCGCACCGACGAGGGGGAGAAGGCCCGGTTCGTCCTCCCGATGATACACCCGGGGCCGATGGGAGAAATCGGCGGCGGAAATCTCCCCGAGCGCGTCTCCCGACAGGCCGAGGGCCTCGCGTTTCCGCCACACGCCACCGCCGGCCACGACTTCAATCTCGTCACCTCCCGCGAGGTCGACACCTTGCTCGATGCGACCGACCGCGCGATGGAGCGGCTGGAGTATCACGACTGCGCGACCGAGAGCGTCCGCACGACCGAGGGCGAAGCGACGCTGCTCGCACAGGCGTTCGGCGACGACGCGTTCATGACCGCCACCTACGCGCCGGGGTTCGCCGACGACGTGGAGTACGCCGTCGGGCTCTCCGCACAGGCGGAGGCCCGACAGGGCGGACTGGAGGACATCATGCTCGCTGACGCCCACAACTGCAACAACGGTCTCGACGGCGACGACCTCGGCCACGTCGTCCCCGGGTCGAAGCGCTCGTTCGACATGATTGAGGGCGCACGCGCGTCCGGCGACCGACTGGCGGACGCGACCCGCTACCCGGTCAAGCTCGGTACGGCGTGGGACCGCACGCGGTGGGAGCCACTCGACGGTATCGGTCCCCTCGGCGTCCGCGTCGCCGTCACCGAGGTGAACGGACAGGTGACGGCGTACGTGCTCGTTGACGGGAACAACATGGAGCCGGGGCTGCGCGATTCAATCGTCGAGACGCTCGAAATGCACGTCGACTTCGCCGAGGTGATGACGACAGACACCCACATCGTCAACACGGTCGAGGCGTCGAATCAGGTGGGCGAGCGAATGGACGGCGACGAGCTTCGGCTGCTCGCCGTCGAACTGCTCGAAGAAGCGCGAGAAGACCTCGAACCCGTGGAGGCGGGGATGGCGACCGAGCGGGCCGAGGTGACAGTGTTCGGGAACGACCGAACGGAGTCGCTTGCTGCCCACGCGAACGCAATGGTCCAGATGGGCGGAGCGCTGGCGGCGACGTTCATCCTCGCCGTCACGCTCATCTCGGCCGTGTTATTCTTCGTGACCTGACTCGAACAGCTCGTCGACGGCGTCGCGTGCGGCGCGTGCCGCCCCGTCGGCGACCTCTGCCGCGTGCTCTTCGGCGTCGAGGTACACGTCCACGTCGAGCACGCCGTCCTCGAATGTGACAGTCACGTCGAGGTCGCGGACGTCACTCTGCGCGTAGCGTGAGAAAATGAGTCCCTCCGCGGCGTCGGAGGCAGTTTCGACGACCTGTTCGTCGGTCGGCTCGGCGTCGCCCATTACGCGCCGCCCGGACCCTGGGGACCCTGCGGGCCGCCACCGCCCTGCTGGAGCATGTTCTGCAGTTCGGACTGGAGACCGTTGAACTGGTCTTCGACGCGCTCTTCCTGCTTTTCGAGCGTCTCGACGCGGATTTCGAGCGAGTCGACCTTCTCTTCGAGCGCCTCGTAGGCGTCGTCGTAGTCGGTCTCGACGAGCAGTTCGCCGACCTCGCGGTACATCTCCAGCCCGTCGTCGAGGTCTTCGAGCGTCTCCAGTGCGGTCTTGGACTCCTGCAGCGAGGTCTGGGCCTGCTCCTTCTGTGCGGCGACCTGCTGGGCCGTGTCCTGAAGGTCCTGTAGCTCCTCGATTTTCTCCTGTGCTTCCGGCGGAAGGTTGCCCTGCATATTTCCGGCGACGGGCTTGCTGCCCAAAAACCCCCGCTTTCCGTCTTCCTCCGTTCAGCCGCCGATTCGGCCGCCTGCTGGCGACTCGCGTCACACCTCGGCGACCGACTCCGCCACCTCGACCAGCGAGAACCACGTGTTCATCCCGGCCCGGAGCGCGGTGAGGTCGTCGGCCGTGACGCGCACCTCGATGGACGCCTCGGACCGTGTCAGCGTCGCGTGCGTGCGGTCGCCTTCGATGTCGTCGAGTTCCTGTTCGACGCTCGCCGCGACGAGCCGCGCGGCTGTCGAGTCAGCGTAGTCGAAAACGAGTGTCGCCGCGTGTGGCCGGCTCAATTGACCTGGACGGTCTTGATGTCGCGGCTGCGCTCTTTCAGCAGGACGCGGTGACCGCAGTACGGACAGCGCACGCCGCCGTACTCGTCGAGGCTCACGTCGCGCTTACAGCGGGAACACTTGTACGTCATTTACTCCTCGTCGCCGAGTGCAGCACGCAGCGACCGTCGCACGGTGCGACCGGCCGGGGTCTCCGGTTGGTAGGAGCCGCCGGCGAACTTGTGGCCGCAGGCACCACACTGCCAGATGCCCGTGCCCTTGCGGTCGACGCGGTCCTCACCGCAGGAGGGGCAACTGTGGTCTGCGTTCATGTCCTCCTCAATCTCCGCGACGCGGCGACGAGCGACACGGCCGTAGCGTGCGCCAAAGCGGCCGGCGCTCCCGGTGATACTGTTGCTCATGTCGTATCGAACTGGTGTCGCGGGCATAAACCCTGCGAGACGCCCTTACTCCTGAAGCTCGGTCTCGCGCAGCGCGTGGTTGAGGTCCTCGCGGATGCGCTCGCCCAACTCGCGGCTGTCGGCCGTCGTGACAACGCGATTCTCCTGTACGGAAGAGCCGTCACGAATCAACAGCCGGACGTTGCCGGTGTCGTCGGCGCGGGTCGCCTTCGCCCGCACCCCGGAGTTCGAGCCGGCACCGCCCGCGTCGATTGGCCCCGGGATAATCTTCTTCACGTGCGGGTGGTCACCGACGGTCTGGATGGCCTCCATACCGTCGCGCTCCCCGATGAGCGTCGTGTGGCTCCCGCCCAACTTCTCGCGTGGGGGCGTGTTCACGACCTCCAGTGCCGGCTCGCCCTGTCGGTCGAGCACGTGCGCGACGGGGTCCTCGTCGGGGACGCGATAGAGGGTGTAGTGCAGTTCCGCGCGCACGGCGTCGAGGACCTCACGGTCCCCGGCCGCGTACACCTCCTCGGGCCGCTTCCGGTGGACCTCGTCGGCGACTCTGCCGGCGAAGTTCCGGAGTTCCCGCGGCTCCTGCTCGGGGTCGTCCTCGGGGAGCGTCGTCACGGTGCGCTCTGCGACAATCTCCTCGTCGAGCAGGCAGGTGACGGTCGCGCGGTCGCGGTCACAGCCGATGACGACGGTGTCGACGTTCGGCGTGCGGCAGGTGAGACAGAAGTCACCGGGGCGTTCCAGCGCCGTGCCACACTGCCGACAGTCCATACGGAAGGGAGACGACGCCGGCGGATAAACCGCCCGGAGCCGCGCTCAAGACTTCCGTAGCTCGGCGACGTATCCGCCGCCCTCGTCTCGCGCAACCACCTCGCGGAGGTCCCACGGCGACGGCCCGAGGACCTCGCGCATCTCGTCGGGCGAGACCGTCAACAGGTCGAACCACGGAGTGGCGGTCGTCTCGTAACGACTCCGCACCCGGAGCGCGCCCGGCAGTCGCCCGCGCCGCCGGTTCAGGTCGTGGTACTCGCGGTGGACGGCGTCGTCGGTGGCGTGTGGGTCGCGCGTGTCGGCCAGTATCCGGGCGTCGTCGGTCGTCACCCGCGCCAGCGCGTCGAGCACCCGCGGCGCGCGCTCGCCCGTCCCGACCAGCCCGAACGTGTTGCCGAACATGACGACCGTGTCGAATTCGCCCTCTAACTGCGCGGCGTCGGTCACGTCCAACTCTCTCGCGTCGACGCCCCGGTCGCGACTCACCCCGAGGGCTCCCGGCGACACGTCGATACCGACGACCTCGGTGTCGAGTGCCAGAGCGACCCGGCCCGCGCCACAGCCGACGTCGAGGACGCGGCCCTCGGCGCGCTCGATGGCGGTCTGCTCGCGTGGACTCCACTCCTCGCGCACGGCGAAGTAGCGCTCCGCCGGCGGCGCGACCGACACCAGTCCGTCGTCGCGTTCAAGTATCTCGCGCCCGGCCTCGCCGTCCACGTGGTCGCGGAGCAGTTGGCCGTAGGCGTCGTGTTCGGGGTCCATGCGCCGTCTACCGGGAGCCGGCGAAAAAGTCTGCTGACGCCGTGCGGGACTATCCCAGACGGTCGGGCGCGACCTTCAGATACTCGCGCAACAGCGTCGTCGCGTAGCTCCCCTTCGGCAGCTGAAACTGGAAGGTCAGCGGCTCCGTCACCGTGAGGTCCGTCGTCACGAGCACGGCACGCCGGGTCCCCTCGGAGTGGAACTCTCCGGGCAGGTCGAAGTCAGACCGCTCGATGCTCTCTTCCGCGAGTATCTCGCGTTCGATGTCGCCCGGTTCGCCGTCCGCGAGATCGGTCTCCGTGCCGATGAGCGGCGCGGTGACGAACGCCCGCCCGCGCTCGACGTGGCGATTGACGGTCCTCACGCGGTCGCCGTCGACGTGCTGGAGTCGGTCCATGTCCGGCACGGGAAGCGGGGCGTCGCGGTCGGCGAAGGCGACCACGTCCCCCGCGACTGCCCCGTCGAAGGGTAGCCCCCGCTCTAATCGCGCCGAGACGATGCGATTGAACAGATACGACTGCGCCGCATGAACGAGCAGCTGCTGGAGATTCGACGGGAACCGTTCGAGTGCGGCCCGGAAATCCTCGGGCGTGTCCCCGCCGGTCTCCGCGAGCCCCTGTAACAGCGACCGCTCGTAGTGGAGTCGGCCGGGGAGCAGTTCCGTCAGCTCGCCCCAGTCGTCGCCCCATCGGTCGTCGACCGAACGCCGCGCTTTCGCGCTCGTCTCGGGGTCCGTTTCGCTCGTGAACGTGACGTACGTCCGGACGGCTTCCTCCCACTCGCCGCGGAGAATCGCGAGCCCGACCCGGTGGGTGACGGGGCGCGCGCTCCCGAACCGCTGTGGCCCGAAGTAGTTCGGGACGCCCACGCGTTCGTCGTCGCCGGCGAACGTCCGGAGTTCCGCGGTGATGTCGGCGGCGCGTTCGGGGTGGGTTGGCTCCGCGACCGAAATCTCGAACTCGTTGCCCGCGAGGTCGCCGAAGAGGACGGGCCGGCCCACCCGTCCGAGCGGCTCGATGTCAGCGCCGTCGAGTTCGGGGAGGTCGCGTTCGTCCTCCAGTCGGACGGAAAACAGCTGTGTCGTCACCGCGTACTTGTCCTTCGTGCCGGCCCACGAGACGCGCTCGCGGGAGACGCCGACTTTCGACGCCAGCGCGCCCGCGAAGGCGTTGGTGTCCCACTCGCGAAGGGTCGCCCGGAAGACGACGTGCGCGTACGAGCCGGGGTCGGCGTCGAGCGGCTCCGGCTCCACGGCTTCGAGCTCGCGCACCCGAAAGGCGTCGGCCGAGTCTCGGAGGTGGCCGCCGGTGCCGTCCGTGTCGCTGACGTACCACTCGACGCCCGTCGGACGCTCGTGGCGGTGGGCCTGTTTCACTTTCTCGGTGTTCGGGTGGTGGTGGTTTGGACGTGTCGCTTGCCCGATTCCGGATACGTCGGTAATTCTGGCTTGGAATCTCTGGTCGTCTCACTTGCTGACTGCTCTGAATACATCGGTAACGAGAACAGGCGGAAAGTCCCGGACGTATCGTTCGCTGATTTCGCTGTTGTGAACGGCTTGAAAGCCCCGGGCGTGTCGCGGTCTTTCCGTGACATCTCTCGTTCGCTTCGCTCACGTCGAGAGGGGCCACGGAACAGACCAAACACGCGCGACACGCCCGTCTGGGCACGACGCTGCGCGTCTTGCTGACCCTGAAGTCTGCCACGGCAGACTTCAGGACCCCTTTCTATCCACCCGAACCGCCCACGAGCCTCCCCAGCCGATTCGCTCTTTTCAGTCGCTCATCCACTGTCAGAGCACGCGCTGACAAGCCGTCGCTCGGTGCCCTCGCGACGACCTCGCGCTGACTCGCGCGCACGAGGCGCGCTCGGACCACGCCACCGCACCATGTCACTCGATTGAGCAACTGTCGCGGTGGCCTGACGCACCGGCGAAGCCGTGTGCGTCGTGAGGAAGGGTTGGGAGAGTGGCCGACGGCCACAGGCCAGCGACCGCTGCGGTCGCGGTGCTGTTTCCCCGATGCCAAGCATCGAGAGTGGTCGCGGTGCTGTCGAAACCATACCAAACAGCGTCAGCAGTATCGAAAACAGACCACTCCAACCCGACCACGACACGCGCGAGCGTACACGCGAGAGCACGCGCACAGGCGCGCTTGCTGTCGATTTTGGCCGTCGAAGCGTTTATTTCGCCTGTCGGCCCTAACTTCGATAATGGAACTCATCGTCACCGAAAAAGACAACGCCGCCCGGCGTATCGCAGAGATTCTCTCAGAGGGCGGCCACGGTGTCGAACGCACGAACGGGGTCAACATCTACCGGTGGGGCGACACGCGCTGCATCGGGCTGTCGGGCCACGTCGTCGGCGTCGACTTCCCGCCGGAGTACAGCGACTGGCGCAACGTTCAGCCCGTCGAACTCTCCGAGGCGTCGGTCGTCAAGACGCCGACGAAAGAGAACATCGTCGCCGCGCTCAAATCCCTCGCCCGCGACGCCGACGAGGCCGTCATCGCCACCGACTATGACCGCGAGGGGGAACTCATCGGCAAGGAGGCGTACGAACTCATCGAGGAGGAGACGGACGTCCCAATCAAGCGCGTCCGATTTTCGTCCATTACGGAGCGCGAGGTTCGAGACGCCTTCGCCAACCCCGACGACCTCGATTTCGACCTCGCTGCCGCGGGCGAGGCGCGCCAGATCATCGACCTGATGTGGGGGGCCGCGCTGACGCGGTTCCTCTCGCTGACCGCCGGCCAGCTCGGCAACGACTTCATCTCCGTCGGTCGCGTCCAGTCTCCAACGCTGAAGCTCATCGTCGACCGGGAACGCGAGATTCAGGCGTTCGACCCCGACGACTACTGGGTGATCTACGGCGACCTCGCGAAAGACGACGAGGCGTTCGAAGCGCAGTACTTCTACGAGGGCGAGGACGGCACTGAAAACGAGCGCGTCTGGAACGAGGCCGACGCCGACGACGCCTACGAGGACCTGCGGGAAGCGACGAGCGCGAGCGTCGAGTCCGTGCGCAGACGCACCCGGACGGACGACCCGCCGGCCCCGTTCAACACGACGCAGTTCATTCGCGCGGCCGGCTCGCTCGGCTACTCCGCCCAGCGCGCGATGTCCATCGCCGAGGAGCTGTACACCGCCGGCTGGATTACCTACCCGCGCACGGACAACACCGTCTACCCCGAGGACTTGGACCCCGAGGAACTGCTCGAGACGTTCGCCGACACGGGCGCGTTCGGCGAGGACGCCGCCAGCCTGCTCGAACAGGACGACATCGAGCCGACCGAAGGCGACGAGGAGACGACCGACCACCCGCCGATTCATCCGACCGGCGAGATTCCCGGCCGACAGGACCTCGGCGAGGACGAGTGGGAGGTGTTCGAACTCGTCGTCCGGCGGTTTCTCGCGACCTGTGCGGAGCCGGCGACGTGGGCGCACCTGCGCGTCGTCGCAACGGCAAACGGCCGCTCGCTGAAGGCCAACGGGAAGCGCCTCGTCGAGGCCGGCTACCACGCGGTCTACCCGTACTCCTCGGCCAGCGAGAACTTCGTCCCCGAAGTCGAGGAAGGCGACGACCTCGACCTCTCGGGCGTGCGGCTCGAAGCCAAAGAGACACAGCCGCCCCGCCGTCGCGGCCAGTCGCGGCTCATCGAGACCATGGAGCAGATGGGTATCGGGACGAAGGCGACCCGCCACGAGACCATCCAGAAGCTGTACGACCGCGGCTACATCGAGAACGACCCGCCGCGCCCGACTGGACTGGCGATGGCGGTCGTGGAGGCCGCAGAGCAGTTCGCCGACCACGTCACCGACGAGGCGATGACGGCCCGACTGGAGGCAGACATGGACGCCATCGCGGCCGGCGAGAAGTCGCTAGACGAGGTGACAGACGAGTCGCGCGAGATGCTCCAGCGGGTATTCGAGGACCTCCACGAGCACCGCGAGGAAATCGGCGACTTCCTGCGCACGTCGCTGAAGGCGGACAAGACGCTTGGTCCCTGCCCCGAGTGTGGCGACGACCTGCTCGTGCGCCGGTCGCGCCGGGGGTCGTACTTCGTCGGCTGTGACGGGTATCCGGACTGCGAGTACACCCTTCCGCTCCCGAGCCAGGGCGAGCCGACCGTCACCGACGAGGTGTGTGCAGAACACGGGCTCGGTCACGTGAAGATGCTCGCCGGCCGGTCGACGTTCACCCACGGCTGTCCGTTGTGTAAGGCCGACGAGGCCGACCAGACCGAAGACAGAGTCATCGGGACTTGTCCGGAGTGTGGAGCCGAGGACGGCGGCGAACTCGCAATCAAGCAGCTCCGGTCGGGGTCGCGGCTCGTCGGCTGTACGCGCTATCCCGACTGCGACTACTCGCTGCCGCTTCCGCGGCGGGGCGACATCGAGGTGACGGACGACCGGTGTGGCGAGCACGACCTCCCCGAACTCCTCGTGCGCGACGACGAGGACGACGACGAGCCGTGGGAGCTGGGCTGTCCCATCTGTAACTACGCGGAGTATCAGGAGCGACAGGCCGCAAGCGCGATCGAGGACCTCGACGGGGTCGGCGCGAAGACGGCAGAAAAACTCGCCGCCGCGGGTATCGAGAGCCTCTCGGACCTCTCTTCGGCCGACCCCGAGACCGTCGCCGGCGACGTACAAGGCGTCTCTGCCGACCGCCTGCGCGACTGGCAAGCCGAGGTCACAGACACCGAAGCCGCCGACTAGAACTCGACTGCGGCCGGGTCGCCGGGGTCGTGTGCGCCATCGAGGTCGGCGAACGCCTCGCGGACCCGCTCGTAGGTGTCGTCGACGGCTTCGACGATGACCTTGGTGTCCGCGAGCACGGGCATGAAGTTCGTGTCGCCGCCCCACCGGGGGAGCACGTGGGCGTGGACGTGGTCGGTGATGGAGCCGCCGGCGGGACCACCGAGGTTCATTCCGGTGTTGAACGCCTCGGGACCGAGGGCGGCATCGAGCGCGTCGAACGTCTGCTGTTTGAGCGTCGCAATCGCGAGCAGCGTCTCCTCGTCGAGGTCGCGGTACTCCCCGGTGTGGTGGTAGGGAATGACCATCGCGTGGCCCGGGTTGTACGGGTAGTTGTTGAGAATGACGAACGCGTGGTCGTTGCGCGCGAGGATGCGGGAGTCGCGGTCGTCGTCGCGGTCGGGCAACACGCAGAACGGACACCCGTCGATGTCGGTCTCCTCGCGCTCGATCCAGTCGATGCGCCACGGGGCGAACAGTTGGTCCATACCCGACGTGTGCGCCCCGCGGGTAAAATAGCCGCCCGCTGTCGCGTCGACCGAAGCAAAGTCAACACTCCCCGGCTCGTTTTCGCTACGATGCGCGATGCGACCGAAGACGAGGAAATCGAGCGAGCGCTTCAGTATCTGGTCCACGCCTTCGAGAGCTCGGGCGACAACCCGAAGCCGGTGATTCTCCACAGCACGCGCGTGGGGATGGACCTCTACGAGCGGGGGTACGAGGAGTCTGTCGTCGTCGCCGGCTTCCTCCATGACCTCATCGAGGATACGGACGTGACCGCCGACGAGATTCGGTCGTGGTTCGGCACGGCAGTCGCCGATATCGTGGAAGCGGCCAGCTTTGACCCGAGCATCGACGAGTATCTCGAACGCCACTACGACATCTACGACAGCTGCTTTGCGGTGGGGCGGCCCGCGGTCCTCGTCAAGGCCGCAGACATTCTCGACAACAGCGACTACTACGGGCTGGCAGACTCGGACGAACTGGCACAGCAGCTCCTCGCGAAGATGGCGTACTTCATCGAGGAATCGGAGCCGTACATCGGCGAGACGGACCTCTATCGAGACCTCACGGAGAAGCGTCCCGCCGTACGAGAACGAATCAACGGGTGAGCGCTCAGTCCATCCTCGCACTCGAAAAGCGGCTCGGACGCAAAATAAGCTCCTCCAGTCCGGGTAACTGCTTCACGTTGTAGACGACCTTCGCGGACTCGGTGACGGGCGCGGAGAGACACGACAGCCGGATGCCGCGGTCGAGCCACTCCTCGGTGAGGATGTGGCCCGCGGGGGTGGGCATCTCTCCTTCGACGAGCGCGACGGCGCAGTTCGAGCAGGCTCCGCCGCGACAGGAGTACGGCCAGGCGAAGCCGCGGTTCTCGGCAGCTTCGAGTAAGGTCTCGTTTTGCTGGACGAGCAGGCGGCCGTAGTCATCGGGGGCCAAGTCGGCGTCGCTGGCCTTCTCGAAGAGGTCGTCGTCGGTGAGTTCCCAGCCGTGGTCGTCGAACACCTCGTAGTTGAGATACTCGACGCGGCTCTTGTCGAGCGTCGAGTCGATGTCGGCCGGCTCCTCATCGTCCGGGCTGGTGCGCCGGCGTGCCCCGCGTCGCTCGCCGGGACCGGTGGGCTCGGCGTCGTCGCCGTCCTCGTCCGTCGTGGCAGGTGTATCGGGTTCCTCGGCCGTCGCGGGGAGGTCGTCGGCCTGAATCGTCTCGTACGCGGCACGCACCCGGCGGAACTCCTCCATATCGCCGCCGTGGTCGGGGTGTGCGCTCTTGATGCGCTCGCGGTAGGCGGTCTCGACGGTCGCCTCGCCGGCGTCCGACTCGACGCCAAGCACCTCGTACGGATTCTCCACACCACTCGTACGGTTCGGGGGTGTAAATCCCCTCGGCCTCCGACAATCTGCGCGCTAGCTCGTCGTCACCTCACACCCGTCCTCGGTGACGATAATCGTGTGTTCACGCTGGGCGACGAGACACCCCTCATCCTCCTGTAGGACGGGGTAGCCGTGGACCACGTCCTGCCGTTCGAGCCGGCGGAGGGCCATCTTCGCACGCGACGTGTCGAGCCACCGACGCGCGAACGGGAGCGTTTTGAACTCCTCGACAATCTGTTCGAGCGCCTGTCGCGCCTGTCGGTTGCGGACCGACGCCTCCTGCTCGAGCGAGTAGATCTCCTCCTGTTGGCCCTGTGTGACCTTTCCGCCGCCGTCGGTGGCGAACGGTTCGATGGCGACGGTGTCGCCCACTTCGAGCTCGGTCCCGCTGTCGACCGCACGGTTCGGGATGTTCGGCGCGGTGTGTTGGTCCCAGTGGCCGAGCCCGTGGCCCGTCAGGTTCACGACGGGATTGTAGCCGTAGCCGTCGATGACCGACTCGATTTCCGCGCCGACCTCCCCGGTGTGGACGCCCGGTTCCACGAGGTCGAGGGCTGCATCGAGCGCCTGCTCTGCGGCCTCGACCAACTCGGTCTCGCCGGTGAAATCGACGGTGACGGCGGTGTCGGCCAGCCAGCCGTCGACGTGGACGCCGATGTCGAGTTTCACCATCTCCTCGCCGATGGTGCGGTCGTCGTCGGGCGCGGCGGCCCCGTGGGCGGCCTCGTGGTCGACGCTGACGTTCACCGGGAAGGCGGGCTTTGCGTCGACGCCCTTCTGTTCGCCGAGCTCGCGGATGCGGTCTTCGGCCCACTCTGAGATTTCGAGGTAGCCGGTGCCGATTTCCGTTCGCTCTGCGGCCTCGTCCCGCACCTGCCCGAGAATCTCGCCCGCCTGTCGGTGTTTCTCGTACTTCGCCGCGTCGAGGTCGATATCGCTCATACCTCGACTCGGAGTGGACTCCTCAAGGAGCTTTCCGTCCGGCGCGACGGCCGTGCGATTGCTGTGCTGGTGTGGTGCGGTCGTGGTGTGTCGCTGTGTTGTTGTGGTCGCTGTCGAGGTTGCGGTCAGTTCAGTGTACGCCGACCAGTGGGAGGCGTTTCGCTGCGGCGAGCAGAGCGAGCCGCAGGACCGAGGGCCGACTACCGCTGGCCTCCGGCCAGCGACTGGAGGCCCGACGTGTCTTTTTAATGAACGTTTTTCCCGGCGGGTCGCAGACCCGCCGTGGAAAAAGGTTCAGAAGATGTTCGCCTGCTGGTACACCGAAATCCCGTCGTCGGTAATCTCGTACGGCTTCGTCTCGCGCGAGTGGTTCGCGTTTCGTATCTTCTGAATCTCGACGGCCAGTCGGGTCTCCTGAAACTCCGAGCGGACGTACTGGAGGACGAACACCGCGTCGGTCAGGTACTCGATGATGCCGTGGCGAGAGACGTACGGGTTGTCCTCGCTCCCCTCGGAGGTGAGCATCGTCGTCACGCCGGCCTTCTTGAGCGACTTGGTGAAATCGAACACCTCGGTCCGCCGTTTCGCCTGGTCGTCGTACATCATCTCCAGCAGGGACACGGAGTCGAGCACCAGCCGTTCGGCCCCGAAATCGTCGATGAGCCGGGGCAGGTCATTTCGGATGGAGGACAGCGAATTCGCCATCTCGATGGGGTCGAAATCGACGATAGCGAGATCGTCGTCCGCGGCGTACTGCTCGAAGCCCCAGCCCTTCTCGCTGGCGGCGGCGATGACGGCGTCGCGGGTCTCCTCCAGCGTGATGTACACCGCCTTCTCCCCTTTCTCCAGCCCGCGATTGGCGAACTGGAGCCCGAACGTCGTCTTCCCGGTCCCGGCAGACCCCATGACGACCATGAGCGAGCGGGCGGGCACGCCGCCCTGAATCATCTGGTCGAGCCCGGTGACACCGATGTCGATGCGGGGGATCTCGGACTCGAACTCCTCGTCGAACTCCGTGCCGCCCGTCGCCTCCAGTGACTCTTCGGTGTCGTCGCCGTCGTCCTCGGCGAACGGGTCGTCCATCTCCTCGTCGCTCGGCATCTCCGGTGCGCCGAACTCCCCGCCGAAGAACTCCGAACTACCGAGCCCACCGGAGTCGTCGTCGGGCTCGGCGGAATCGTCGCTGCCCGTCGGCTCTGGGGTCGCCGGTTCGGCGTCCTGCTCCAGCGACTCATCGCCGGCGTCGGTGGCGAACTCGGCGTCCGATACGTCGTCGAAGCCGGCGGTCAACGAGCCGCCGTCAGCGTCGCTCGCTTCCTCGGGTTTGTCTGACGGCTCGGTCGACTCCTCGCCGTCCGAGTCGTCGGTCTCCCAGTCATCCCAGTCGAGCTCGTCCGACTCGTCGTCGCCCGAGTCGGACTCGAACCAGTCGTCCTCCTCGGCGTCTTCGCTCACGTTCCCCCCTCCTGTCCGCACATATCTCTCTGTTCCCGACGCAGAGAGATAAGTGTGGCCTCGGGGCCGTGACGCTTATCGGCGGGCCGGGCGAACCGCCGACGATGCACGTTGGTGTCGTCGCGCAACGCGGCAACGACCGAGCGGTCCGGCTCGCCGCCGACCTCGACAGTCTCCTCGATGCGACCGTCCGATTCGACACGGAGACGGCGAGCGCACTCGACCGGGACGGCGTCGAGCCATCGGCGATGTGCGAGTACGACCTCGTCGTCTCCATCGGCGGCGACGGGACCTTCCTCTACACCGCTCGGACCACCGACGGCGCGCCGATACTGGGCGTGAATCTCGGCGAAGTCGGCTTCCTCAACCCCCTCGCTCCCGAGGAAGCGCCGGCGGTCGTCGCAGAGACGGTCGCGGCGATTCGCGCTGGTGAGGCGAGCTACCGGGAACTGCGGCGGGTGCAGGCCGCCGGCGAGGGCATCGACCTGCCGCCGGCGCTCAACGAGGTGTCGGTGCTCGGCCCACAGCGCGGCCACGGCCACGGAGTCGACATCGAAGTGCGACTCGACGGGGAGACGTACTCCGAGGCACACGCCGACGGACTCATCGTCGCGACGCCGACGGGGTCGTCCGCGTACAACCTCTCTGAGGGCGGTCCGGTGGTCCACCCCCGGGCCGACGGGCTGGTCGTGACCGAGATGGCAGCCGACGGCGCGATGCCCCCGCTCGTTATCGACCCCAGCGACGAGATCTCCGTCCGGGTGTCGAACGCGGAGACGGCGTACGTCGTCGCCGACGGACGGTCCCGGGTGAAACTGGAACCGCCCGCGGAGCTGACGGTTCAGACGGCACGGACGCCCACTCGAACCGTCGGTCCGGCGCTGGATTTCTTCGCCGCCTTAGAGAAGCTGGAGTAGTCAGAAAACCCACAAACGAGTACGGGGGTAGAAACCCGTAAATGGGTCCCGTCCTTTGTTATCGCAATGAGTCAGCAACTGCCGGACGTGCAGGCGTCGAGTCCGGACGTAAGCGTCGGCCTCAATCGGGTCGGCGTCACTGGGGTGGAGAAGCTCGTGAAGATCGACCGCGAACAGGAACGACCCATTGTCCTGATGGCGGAGTTCGAGGCGTACGTCGACTTGCCGAAGTGGCGGAAGGGAATCGACATGTCCCGCAACATGGAAGTCGTCGACGAGATGCTGGAGGAGGCGCTCGACCAGCCGGCCTACCGGGTCGAGGACGTGTGTGGGGACGTGGCGGAGCGACTGCTCGAGAAACACGACTACACCTCCCGCGCGGAGGTCAACATGGAAGCCGAGTACGTTATCCGCGAGGAGACGCCGGCATCGGGCCGCCAGACCCAGGCGACCGCCGACATCATCGCCGGTGCGACGGCCGACGAGGACGGTACCCACGAGGAGATCGGCTGTCACGTCGTCGGGATGACGGTCTGTCCGTGCTCACAGGGGATGAGCGAGGTGCGCGCCCGCGAGACGCTCGACAGGATGGGCGTCGATGGCGAGGTCATCGAGCAGTTCCTCGATGAGGTGCCACAGCCGGGCCACAGCCAGCGCGGCCACGCTACCCTCACCGTCGAGACGCCGGGGACGCCCGACATCGAACTCCACGACCTCATCGACATCGCCCGGGACTCGATGTCGGCGCGCATCTACAACTACGCCAAGCGCCCCGACGAGGACCACATGACGTATGAGTCCCACGCGAACGCGAAGTTCGTCGAGGACTGCGTGCGCTCGCTCGCCGAGCTCTCGGTCGACCGGCTCGACCTCCCCGACGATACCGTCTTGACGATGGTGCAGTCGAACGACGAGTCTATCCACCAGCACAACGCCCACGCGGAGCGGGTCGCCGAGTTCGGCCAGCTTCGCGCGGAGCTGAACGGCGACGACTGACGAGACACACACGCAGTCTTTTTGACTCGCTCTCTCGTCAAATAAATTACTACCTGCCACGAGACGAGTCGGGGCCGGCTGTCGCTGTCGTCGGAGCCGGCATCGGCGGCGCGTCGCTGGCGTGGTTTCTGCGCGAGCGGGCCGACGTAGCGCGCGCCGACGTGTACGAGGCGAGTGAACGCGTCGGCGGCCGGCTCCGTGCCGTCTCCGTCGGCGGTCGGCGGTTCGAGGCCGGCGAGAAACACATCCACGAGCGGAACCACTGTATCGACTCCTTCGTCGACCGCTTCGGCTTCCAGCGCCGGCCCGTGAGCCGCGGAGCCGAGCGCACCGGCGTCTGGGACGGGCGTCGGTTTCCGCTCACGACGGCAGGAACGGAGCCGGTGACGCTGTTTCGACTCCTCACTCGATACGGGCTCTCGCCACGCAGAGCGCGCGCCGAGGCGGAGGCGGTCGCCGACCGGTTCGACGCCATCTACGACCACGCCGAGACGGCCTTCGAGACGCCCGAACGCCTGTTCGAGGCGGTCGGCCTGGGCGAGGTGTGCACACAGTCCGGCCGCGAGTTTCTGATCGACCACGGTGTCGGCTCCCAGTTCGTCGACGAACTCGTCGCCGGGACGACCCGCACTATCTACGGACAGGACCCGACGCTGAACGCTCTCGCCTGTCTGGTCGCGCTGACGGGGATGGGCAGCGGGACCTACACGCTCGACGTGGCGAACGCCGACCTGTGCCGGCGACTGCTCGCCGACGCCGACGCTGCTGGAGTCGCTGTTCGCGTCCGTCGACGAGATGGAGGAAGTGAGTTGGCGGGCGTTCCCGCGATTAGACCTGGAGACGCCGACCCCGCCGTTTCGACTCGCCGACGGGCTCTACTACGTGAACGCGATGGAGTCGGTGGCGTCGACGATGGAGACGCAAGCGATCGCGGGCCGGACGGTCGCGAATCTGGTCGCGCGCGACACCTAAATGGAGAGTGGGTCGGCCTCCGTCCACCGGGGTTCGAAGGTGTCGGCGAGCGAGCCGGCGAACTCGCGGTCCGTCAGGTCGATCACGCCGAAGGTCGCCGACCGGTCGAGCGGATGTGGCACCTCCACGACCGTCTCGACGGCGTCGACGAAAGTGAACGTCCCCGTGATGTCGTCGCTGGTCCGGACCTGAAACCGGTCGTGGTCGGAAAGCGACTCGCGGTAGCGCACGCCGATTGCCTCCGGTAGCGCCGGCACGAGATTCCGGCGGAGCAGGAGCCTGACGGTCGCGCCTCGGTCGAGCGCGGCGACGAGTTCATCGAGGACGGTCTCGCCGTAGCGGTCGATGTCGAACAGCTGTGGGGTCTGTGAGGAGAGACACATCACGATTTCCTCGCTCGCGGAGCCGAGCCGTTCGACGAGAAGCTCGGCCGTCTCCTCTGTCCCGACGGCTGCCGTCCAGAACGTCTCGTCGGGCGTGTCGGTGGTTTCGAGTTCGCCCTGTAGCTCGCCGACGATGGACTCGTACTGCTCGCGCTGGGCGGCGAGCTCCGACTTCTTGGCGTCGAGCAGGCGGTTGAGCGCGGTCTGTGGCTCGACGGGAGCGTACTTCTTGGGGCGGCTCGCGGTCTGTGACCGGACGAGACTCTGCTGGTCGAGGCTGTTCAACACGTCGTAGATGCGCCCCATCGGTACGTCGCTCGTCGCCGACAACTCCTTTGCCGTTGTCGGCCCGGCGTCGAGCAGCGACCGGTAGGCGCGCTCTTCGTAGTCGGAGAGGCCCAAATCCCGCAGGGTTGCCATTGTCCGGTATTCCCCTCCGGGGACAAAAACACTCGCCTCGTTTACCTGCTTACTCGCCGAGGACGGACTCCGGACGCGTCTCGCTGGCTCGTTCCAGCAGTTCGTCGGGCGTGACCGCCGGCTCCGAGCGCTCGCCGCCGCGCACGACCACGGCGTCAGACCGGTCGCTCGGGACGACCACCTTCTCGTGGTCGGCTACGCGCCACGCCGCGCGGTGGAGGTCGCTTCCCGCTTCGGGCGTCTCGATGACGAGCGGGTCGTAGACGTGACGGGCACAGACGGCACCGTACTCGGCCACGTCCGCGCCCATGCGCTCTGTTGCGCCGGCGAAGGCCTCGAGCGTCTCGCCGGCCGTCTCGCGGTACGACGCCTCGCCGGTCAGCGCCGCGAGGTCGATGAGCGCGTTCGCCAACTCGATGTTCGCGTCGAGGGGACGCAGCGGGCGGTCGAGTAGTCCGATACCCGTCGCCGGGCCGTCGAGGAAGGCACCGTCGTCGGCCTGCCGGGCCCGAAGCGCGTCGGCGATTTCGCGTGCGGTGTCGAGATACGACGCCTCGCCGGTGGCCTGCGTGCCGGCGGTCAACCCGAGCAGGACGCGCGCCCCGTCGAGCAGGAGACCGGACTCGGCGTCCGGTCCGTCGAAGTGGGCGACGACGCCGTCCGAGACGAGGGTGTCGGTGACGTGCTCGATAGCGCGTTCGGCGTAGGTGCGGGCGCGCTCGTCGTCGGTGTAGCCGGCGAATCGGAACAGCGCGTTGGCGGCCAGCCCGTTCCGGTCGGCGTAGACCGTCTCGTCGACGGCCGGCGGGTCGGCCTCCTCGCGCTCGGCGGGACCGAGGGTGTAGTAGTCGCCGCCGGCCTGTGACCCGGCGAAGGCGTCGCCGGTCCAGAGGTCGGTCGTCAGATACTCGATGGTGCCGCGGGCGGTGTCGCGGTACGACTCCTCGCCGGTGTGGAGATAGCCGGTCGCGAAGGCTCGCACGAGCGCGGCGTTCTCGTCGGTGAGCTTCTCGCGGTGGATTTCGCCCGCCCAGTTTCGGTTGGTGGCGTAGCGGTAGAAGCCGCCGGCGTAGGTGTCGTACAGATGCGCTTGAATCGCCTGGAGGGTGCGACTCGCACGCTCGGTGTCGCGCTTGGCGGCGAACTCGACGGTGCGGGGGAGCGGGAACTTCGCGTCCGTGCCCCAGCCGCCGAACTCACCGTCGAACGCCTCGGCGACCTGCTCGACGAAGTGCGCCTCGATTTCGGCGGTCACCGCTCCGCGCGGCGGGTCGGGATTCTGGAGCGCGCGGGGAATGCGGCCGGCCTCGGTCCCTTTGGCATCCCACGTCCCCCGGACGGTGTCGATTGCCTGCCGCAGCCCGTCGGCCGAGAGGTAGCCAGCGCCGGTGATAATCTCTCCTTCGGGGGTACAGAACACGGTGGAGGGGAACCCACCCATGTTGTACCGCTCGCGGGCGCGGGGCTGGCGGTCCACGTCCACGCGCACGGGGATGAAGCTCTCCTTCAGGTGGCCAGCGAGTCGCGGGTCGGCGTACGTCGTGCGGTCCATCTCGTCGCAGGCGACACACCACGACGCTGACAGCGAGAGCAACAGCGGCTTCGACTGCGCCCTGGCTTCGGCGAACGCTTCCTCGCCCCACTCGCGCCACTCCACGAGCGTCTCGTCTCTCATTACCGTCTCTCACGCGCCCACCGGCAAAGCGTCGGCGTTCCCGGCACGACGGCGAACACTTTTGTCCGTCCCCGTGTCCGTGGCGATATGTCACACGACGAACCGGCAGACCGGCGCGAGTCAGCACCCGACGCGGGCAGCGACATCCCGATTCGACCCCGACCGCTCGCCGTCATCCTCGCCGTCTTCGCCATCCTCGGAGTCGGTATCGGACTGACCGGCTATCTGATGATCGGCGCGCTCGGCGGCGGCGACAGCCAACTGTTCTCCGGGCTGTTCGTGCTCGTCGTCATCCTGTTTGCCGCGCTCGTCGGGCCGGTGGTCGCCGTCGCCGTCACGCTCCACGTCGACGAGTCGCTCGGGGACGCAATCGGTCCGGCAAGCGCGACGGCCGCGGTCGGGAACTTCGTCGGCTTTCTCGTGATGGGGCTGCTCGTCGTGCTCATCCTGAGCCTCCGGCTGTCAGGTGGTGGCGGCGGTGGCTCGCTCGACGTGGGTAGCTACGTCCCCACGCTAGTACAGGCCGGCTTCCCGTCGCTGCTCGTCGCAGTCGCGGTGACGGCGCTGACCCGTCGGACGTGAGCGGAGCACCCAAACCCCTCCCACCCGTACCCGCGGTATGGTTTCGGCCGTCGATATCGTCGGGTTGTTCATCATTCTCGGGGTGAACAGCGTCGTCGCGGCGCTGCTCACTCGGTTCTTCCGCGTCCAACTCAACACCCAGTGGGGACCAATCGTCTACTCCGTGCTGTTGACGCCGCTCGTGCTCGTCATCCTCGTGCTCGTGATGGGCGGCGCGGGCCTCGGACCGAATCTCGGGAGCGCGGCGACGGTGCTCGGACTCACCGTCTTGGTGCCCCTCGCGCTCGGGATGTCGTTCGACTACTTCTGGCAACCATCCCCCGACGAAGTGGAGGTGCCCGACAACCTGTGAGGGACGCGCCCAGACAGCCACAGACGCTCCGGCTCCCCGCGTCGCGACTCGCCGAACTGGAATCGTGGGCCGTCGAGGGAACCGGACGAGCGGCCGCGGCACGGGTCCGCGATTCAGCGGGCCGGCTCGCGCTCGTCAGAAACGAGTGGGCAGACGGGTGGTTTCTCCCCGGTGGTGGTGTCGAAGCCGGCGAGACGGCGCGCGCGGCCGCACGCAGGGAGGTGCGTGAGGAGACGGGACTGGACGCCGAGGTCGGCGAGCCGCTCGTGGTGCTCGACCAGCAGTACTGCGGTGAGGACGGAGACAAGTGGTTCACCGCCGAGTACGCCGTCTTCGATGCCCGTGCCGACGGGGAAATCACCGGCGCAGACGCGCTCGGCGTCCACGACGGGGAGATTCTCGACGCGCGGTGGTTCGAGTCGCTGCCCGAGCAGTTTCACGAGCGCGAGCTGCTCGCGCCGTATCTACAGGAGTGACTCCAGCACGTCCTCGGTCGCGTCGATGACAGCTTCTGGCGACCGGGTAGCGTCGATGCGGTGGAACCGCTGTGGGTCGCGGTCGATGAGTCGCTCGTAGTTTTCGTGTACGTCCGCGAGGAAGTCGGCGTGTTCGAGCTTGTTGGTCGCGCCGGCGCGCTCTGCGCCTGTCTCGGGGTCGATGTCGTAGTAAATCGTCGCGTCCGGCATCCGCGTGAACGCGGTGTGAATTCCGCGGATGTACTCCATCGGACGGGGAACCTCTCCGTTGAGGGCCGCGCCCTGATAGGCGATACGCGAGTCGACGTATCGGTCGGAGATGACGAGCTCGCCGGCATCCAGTGCCGGCTCGACGACCCGCGACAGGTGGTCTGCGTGGTCGGCGATGAACAGGAACAGCTCCGCCAGCGAGTCGGAGTCGGGCGAGGAGATGGAGCGGTCGACGGCGTCGCCGTACCACGAGGTGGTCGGCTCCCGCGTGGTACAGGCCTCGGGATGACTGTCGGAGAGGGCTTCGAGGACCGTCGTCTTCCCCGCGCCGTCGATTCCTTCGAGCGTGACGAGCATACCTGGTGGTCGTCGGCCCGACACATCAACACCGGGGAACCGCGTCGACGGGCGAGTCTTTAGGTTCCGTTCGCGCGTACGGGGGAGTATGCACGTACTGGTAACTGGTGGCACCGGCTTCGTCGGCTCGTATCTCTGTGACACCCTCGCGGCTCGCGGCCACGAGGTAACCGCGTTAGCACGCAATCCCCGCGAGGCCGACTTCGACGGCGACGTGGCGACGGTACAGGGTGACGTGACCGACTACGACTCCATCGAACCGCACTTCGAGGGCGTCGACTGCGTGGTGCAGTTGGTCGCGCTGTCGCCGTTGTTCAAGCCGGACGGCGGCGACGAGGTGCACTTTGAGGTGCACCTCCGCGGTACCGAAAACGCAGTCAAGGCCGCAGAAGCACACGACGTGTCGCGATTCGTCCAGCTGTCGGCTCTCGGCGCGGACCCCGACGGGCCGACTGCGTACATCCAGTCGAAGGGACAAGCCGAGGAGGTCATCAAGGGGTCGACCCGCGACTGGGTCATCTACCGACCGTCGGTCGTCTTCGGCGACGGCGGCGAGTTCGTCCCGTTCACGCGGAAGCTAGCGACGCCGTACCTGACGCCGCTGCCGGGTGCCGGCAAGACCCGCTTCCAGCCCATCTTCGTCGAGGAGTTAGTCGAGATGATCGCCGACGGCGTCGAAGGGACGATGACGGGGCCGAACGCCGAGGACGACGAAGACGAAGTCGTGCAGGCAATCGTCCGCGTCGGCGAGTCCGACGACGACCCCCACGCCGGTCGCACCTACGAGATCGGCGGTCCCGAGAAGCTGACGCTGGCGGAGGTTGCCGAGTTGGCGTGGGCGGCCAAGAACAAGCCCGTCTCCGTCCTGCCCGTGCCGATGGCGCTTGCCGGCATCGGGCTGTCGATGCTGGATTTGGTCCCGGGTGCACCGATGGGGTCTGACCAGTATCGGTCGCTGAAGTTCGACAACACGACACAGGACAACGACGTGGACACGTTCGGCTGGGAGGTCTCGGAGCTGACGACGCTCCAGTCGTATCTCGGCGTCTCCGACGCCGACCTCGAAGAATAATCGCCGGGTGTGACGGGTATGGCGGTGTCTGAAACCGTCTATCGACCCTCGCTCTCGGGCGAAAGCTTATCAAGTGCGCGAGTCCGGGTATAGCCAAGAGAATGAAACTCGCAATGATTGGCTTCGGGCAAGCCGGCGGAAAAGTACTCGACAAGTTCCTCGAGTACGACAAGCGCTCGGGCAGCGATATCGTCCGGGCGGCTGTGGCCGTCAACAGCGCGAAGGCCGACCTCATGGGACTCGAACACGTCCCGAAGGAAAACCGGGTTCTCATCGGACAGGCCCGAGTAAAAGGGCACGGCGTCGGGGCCGACAACGAACTCGGGGCCGAGATTGCCGAGGAGGACATCGACGAGGTACAGGGCGCTATCGACTCGATTCCCGTCCACGAGGTCGACGCGTTCCTCGTGCTCGCGGGTCTGGGCGGTGGAACCGGGTCGGGCGGTGCCCCGGTTCTCTCGAAGTATCTCCAGCGCATCTACACCGAACCTGTTTACGGTCTCGGCATCCTGCCGAGCCAGGACGAGGGAGGCATCTACACGCTCAACGCGGCCCGCTCGTTCCAGACGTTCGTCCGCGAGGTTGACAACCTCATGGTGTTCGACAACGACGCCTGGCGCAAGACGGGCCAGTCCGTCGAGAGCGGCTACGACGAAATCAACGAAGAGATCGTCAAGCGGTTCGGCATCCTATTCGGTGCGGGTGAAATCGAGCCGGGCGGTGAGGTCGCCGAGTCGGTCGTCGACTCCTCGGAGATTATCAACACGCTCTCTGGCGGCGGCGTCTCGACGGTCGGCTACGCCGCCGAGGAGGTCGAAAACCAGTCTTCCAGTGGACTGCTCTCACGCCTCAAAGGCGGCGGCGACGAGGACGACCTCGACGTCGCCAACACCACGAACCGCATCACGTCGCTCGTTCGGAAGGCTGCACTCGGGCGGCTCACGCTCCCGTGTGAAATCGACGGCACGGAGCGTGCGCTGCTCGTCATGTCCGGTCCGCCGAAGTACCTCAACCGAAAGGGCATAGAGCGGGGGCGGAAGTGGCTCGAGGAGCAGACCGGCTCGATGGAGGTGCGGGGCGGCGACTACCCCGTCTCGGAGTCGGGGTTCGTCGCGGGCGTCATCCTACTGTCGGGTGTGACTGACGTACCGCGCATCAAGCAGCTCCAGCAGGTCGCAATCGAGGCACAGGATAACATCGAGGAGATCAAAAACGAGAGCGAAGAGAACTTATACGGACTCGTCGAAGACGACGAAGATGAACTTGAGCCGCTATTCTAGCGCGGTCGTCGCCGCGCTGGTCGTCCTCTCTGTCGCCGTCGGCGCGGTGGCGGCGGTCGAGACTACCAGCGATGGCGTCCCACAGGAGACCGAGGTCGGCACCGAGGTGACGGCCACCTACACGTTCACGGAGCTGTACACCGACTACGAGTCGTGGACGCTCAACGGACAGACGAATCTCACGAGCGTCACGTGGACGGTGACGAAGTACAACCAAGCCGGCAACCAAATCGATCAGCAGTCGTACGACGGCAGCGAGTTCGACGCGAGCATCGACATCGACTCCGGCTCCGCGGAGACGAACAGCGTCACCGTCGAGGTACAGGGCACGACGCCCGCGGTCGAGACCTACCAGTTCGACCCCGCAGAGACGTACACGCTTGCGCAGTTCCGGCTCGTCCGCTCGGGCGGTACAAGCCAGGCGCTTTCCAGCAGCTCGGTCCACCACTTCACGCCCGACTCACAGGAGGCGCGTGAGGCGATCGAGACCGCACAGGAAACCATCGAGGGGACCGACGCCGGGAACGAAGCGCAGACGACTCTCGAAAACGCCATCGAGGCGTACAACAACGAAGAGTTCGGTTCTGCCGTGACGTTCGCGAACAACGCCGAACAGCAGGCCCAACAGGACCAGAGCACCGAGAACCGTAACCAGCTCATCCTCTACGGGGTGGCCGGACTCGTCGTAATCGGACTGCTCGTCGGTGGCGTCCTCTACTGGCGCTCCCAGCAGGACAGCTACGACAAGCTCGGATAGATGCGCGTGCTCGTCCCGTTCGGGGCGAGAGACCCGAAAAGCCGGCTCTCTTCGCTCTTCTCGCCCGCAGAGCGTCGTACTCTCGCTGAGACGATGCTCGCCGACGTGCTTGGGGCCCTCTCCGACCACGAACCGGTCGTCGTCGCGAACGCGCCGGTCGAGACGCCCGTTCCGACACAGATCGACCAACGGCCGCTCACGACGGCCGTGAACGCACGACTCGGCGATGAACCCACCGCGGTCGTGATGGCTGACCTGCCGCTCGTGCGCCGTGAGACGATCGCGCGACTGCTCAACACCGACGCGGACGTCGTCGTCGCACCCGGGCTCGGTGGCGGAACCAACGCGCTCGTCGTGCGCGACGGCGACTTCGAAACCGACTATCACGGCGTCTCGGTGCGCGACCACCGCGAGCGAGCGCGCGCCGTCGGCGCGACGGTTGCAACGGTCGATTCCTACCGGCTGGGCGTCGATATCGACGAGCCGGCGGACCTCGTCGAGGTGCTCCTGCACGGCGAGAGGGAGACGCCAGCGTGGCTTCGTGACCGCGGCGGTCGAGCCGAGACCACCGACGGACGGACGCAGTTCCGTCTGGACGGCCGGGACTGATACCACGTAGGGAGTAACCATTTTACCGTAGCACGCCGTACCTACAAGTGCGCGAGTCCCGCTCGCGCTGGTCGCGCTGATCCGGAACTGCCGGTCGAGGGCACCCTGACTGTCACTGGTTCGGTGCGTCCATTTCCTCGTTCCGCACGCATCCGCACACTTTTGCTCACAGAGGCGTCACCATCTGTCGTGATTTCCGGCCTCGACGAGTACGACGTGACGGTCGATATCGACCCGACCGCGGTCGAGTCGCTGCTCGCGACGACGCCGGATGACGTAGCGAGCGCGCCAGAACTCACCTTCGCGCGCAACGTGTTCCTCCCGCTAACGACGGCGTGTCGCTACACCTGCACGTACTGCACCTACTACGACGCGCCCGGACAGGCGACGCTGCTGTCGCTGGAAGAGGTACGCGACATCTGTGAACGCGGTGCCGGCGCCGGCTGTACCGAGGCGCTGTTCACCTTCGGCGACGACCCCGACGACCGCTACACCGAGATTCACGACCAGCTCGATGCGTGGGGGTACGACTCCATCCACGCGTATCTGCGCGCCGCCTGTGAGGTGGCACTCGATGCCGGCTTGCTCCCGCACGCGAACCCCGGCGACCAGACGTACGAGCAGATGGAGCTGGTCGCGGACCTGAACGCCTCGATGGGCGTGATGTTGGAGACGACGGCCGACGTACAGGCACACGGTGGCCCCCGTGCGAAGTCGCCGGGCCAGCGGCTCAACACGCTCCGTGTCGCCGGCGAACTGGGCGTGCCGTTCACGACCGGCATCCTCGTCGGCATCGGGGAGACGCGCCGCGACCGCGCGGAGAGTCTGCTCGCAATCCGTGACCTCCACGAGCAGTACGGCCACATTCAGGAGATAATCGTCCAGCCGGTGACGCCGAACGAGCGGTGGAGCGACCCCGCGCCCGCACTGGACATCATGCGCGAGACGACGGCGATGGCACGGGCGTGTCTCCCCGAGGCGGTGAGCATCCAGTCGCCGCCGAACCTCGCGCCGGTCGCGAAGCTCCTCGACTGCGGCATCGACGACCTCGGCGGCGTCTCGCCGGTGACCGACGACCACATCAACCCCGACTACGCGTGGCCGGCGCTGCGCGAACTCGAATCCGTGGCCGACGCCGGCGGTGTCCCACTCCGCGAGCGGCTCCCGGTGTACGAGCGATTCATCGACGACGGCTGGCTCTCCCCTCGCATCGAGTCAGAACTCGCCGCCGACACCGCCGCCGGCGACCGCTATCGAACCGTTCTCGGTAGCTAACAGGCGACCTGCTCTTCTCGCGCGGTCGGTCACACACCCGCCTCGGCGCGCGCGAGTCGACTCCGTTACATGCGCCGGCTGGTGCGTGATCGTATATAATCAGTCGTCGGCGTTTGCACCCGACGCCGCAGTCGTACTTCCGGTATCGAGTATCGGCGTTCCGTCGGCGCGTGGACCGAGCTTCGGCCCGTACGGTCCCGTCTCTGGAAGGCGTCGGCGCTGTTCGTAATCCGTCGACCGTTCGACGGGCGTGCGGCCGACCGCGCGAATCATCTCGACGTAGTCCGCGAACGAGCGGAATTCGCCGTGGTCGCCGCCGGCGCGTTTCGTGATCTCCTCGGAGAGAATCGTCCCCATGAAGTCGTCTGCGCCACACGAGAGCATCTTCAACCCCTGCGTGTCGCCGTACTTCACCCACGAAGACTGGATGTGGTCGATGTTGTCGAGGAAGAGCCGCGAGACCGCGATCATTAGCTCGTCTTCGCTGGTGGAGGCTCCTCCGTCGACGATGCCCCGCTCGTACAGGGGAGTCGTCTCGTGGACAAAGGAGAGCGGGACGAACTCGGTGATGTTGCCGGTTCGGTCCTGTAGGTCACGCACGCGCTTCAGGTGGAGGGCACGATGTGCTTCGTTCTCGATGTGGCCGTACATGATGGTGGCCGTCGTCGAGAGTCCGGCGTCGTCGGCTCCCTGCATCGCATCGAGCCACGCGCGCGTGTCCATCTTGCCCGGACAGAGCACCTCGCGCACCTCGTCGACGAGTATTTCGGCGGCGGTGCCGGGCGCGGAGGCGAGTCCCGCCTCCCTGAGCTCGGCGTAGGCGTCGGCGTAGGACCACTCGGTTCCGCGGACGGCGTGGTACACCTCCTCGGGCGTCATCGAGTGGAGGTGTGCGCCGCCGACGCTCATCGCCTCCATCTGCTCGACGTAGGTACCGGGGTCGGTGTCGTAGCGTTCCGGCGGCTTGTAGTTCACCTCGCTGTCGGGCTTCTCGTAGCTCCGGAGGATTTCGTGGTGCTCCTCGTTCAGCGCAAAGGCCGGATGGAGCCCGGAGACGGAAGTGACCTCGTAGACGCCGCGGTCGAGGGCGGCCTCGACGGCGGCGCGTGACTCTGCCGGCGTCTTGGTGAAGCCGGCGTGGTCGGCGTTCGAGTCGGTCTCGAAGTTCGCGGCGGTGTCCTTGAAGTTACAGAAGAGACAGCCGGTGTTGCAGGCGGTGGTGACGTTGTTGTTGAGGTTGGCGACGAAGGTGACCTCCTCGCCGACCATCTCGCGGCGACGATGGTCTGCGGCTTCGAGCACCTGTTCCTTCCGGCGCGGGTCGATACCCTCGGTAGCGGAGCCGGTGGTGAACAGTTCGATGGCGTCGTCGACGTTGAGTCGGTCGCCCGAACGCGCCTTCGCGAGCGCGTTCTCGAACGACTGTTCCGACGTGGGAAGGTGTTCGAAGTCGAACTCGTCGCCGCTGTCCATACTCGACCTGACGCGGCCGGGATTAAAACCGTGCCGGCCACGCGTCCGATGGACAAGGCCCATGTCCTGTGCCCACCGACCGCGGGTATGAGCGAAATCGACGTTGAGGCGGTCGAGTCGGTGACGCCGACGGTCGATGCCCCCGAATACGTCCTCTACGGCGGCAAAGGCGGCGTCGGCAAGACGACGATGGCCGCCGCGACGGCGCTCTCCTCGGCGCGTGAGGGAACCGCAACGCTGTGCGTCTCCACTGACCCGGCCCACTCCCTCTCGGATGCGCTGGGCCGTGAGGTACCCGCCACGCCGGGCCGTATCGACGACGAACATCCGCTGTACGGTGCAGAAATCGACCCCGACAATCTGGAGGGCGGTCCATTCGGCGGCGCGGGTGCGGACGGCGCTGGCGGCATGGGCGGGATGGGCGGACTCGGCGAACTGCTCGGCGGCGAGAACCCGATGCAGCCCGGCTCGATGCCGGGTGCCGACGAGGCCGCTGCGTTCCAACTCCTCTTGCAGTACATGGACGACGACCGCTTCGAGCGCGTGGTCGTCGATACCGCTCCCACGGGCCACACCCTCCGACTGCTCGAACTGCCGGACGTGATGGATTCGATGGTCGGCAAGCTGCTGTCGCTGCGCGAGCGTATGTCCGGGATGATGGGGTCCATCACGGGGATGTTCGGCGGCGACGGCCCGAGCGAGGCCGAGATGGAACAGGGGATGGACAGCCTGCGTGACCTCTCGGCGAAAGTCGAACGGCTCCGCGGCGTGCTCACTGACCCGGCGAAGACGGACTTCCGCGTCGTCATGATTCCCGAGTCGATGAGCGTCACCGAGTCGAAGCGGCTCGTCTCGCAGTTGGGCGAGTTCAACATCCCGGTCGGCACGGTCGTCGTGAACCGCGTGATGCAGCCACTCACGGACGTGGCCGACACCGACGCCGAGTGGTTCGTCGCACCGGACCTCAACAACTGCGAGTTCTGTCAGCGCCGTTGGGAGGTCCAGCGTGGCGCGCTCTCGGAGGCACAAGAACTGTTCCGCGGGCACGACGTGAAGCGGGTGCCGCTGTTCGCACAAGAGGTCCACGGCGAGGCCCCGCTTCGCGTCGTCGCGGCCTGTCTCGACTAATCCCGTCGCTTGACGACACGCCCGACCGTCACGCCCAGCCCGGCGACGAGAATCGACATCAGGACCGGGGCGACGGCACTCAGCGGGTCACCGGTCGTCTGGTAGTTGCCGACCGCAACTCCGAGCAAGACGACACAGACGAGCCCGTGAATCGCGTACGTCGCGGTGACTGCCGTGTTCATAGTTTTCTGAACAGCGCACTGGCGCGGTCACGGAGCCCGTCGGGGAGGAACCGACTCAACAACAGGGCCTTGGCGAATCCACCGACGGCGTACCGCGCCTTCGGGTTCGTGGAGACGCCGGCCTCCAGAACCGTCGCGGCCACTTCCTCGGGCGTGGCGGCGAACGGCGATTCCGACCCCGAGAGCAGCCCCGCGTCCTCCTGCATCTCGTACACCCACTCGTAGTCGTCGGTGCGCGCGAGCGCGTCGAGTTCCTGCTCGACGCGGTCGCGGAACGGCGTCTCCACCGGTCCCGGCTCGACGAGCGTCACGTCGACGCCGAGCCCGGCGACCTCGTTGCGGAGCGTGTCGGAGTAGCCTTCGAGCGCGAACTTCGAGGCGGCGTACGCGCCGGCGCCCGGCGGGGCGACCCGGCCGGCGACCGACGAGACGTTGACGATAGTTCCCTCCTCGGCGGCGCGCATGTGCGGGAGCACGGCGCGCACGAGCCGGTGGGGACCGACGAGGTTCACGTCGAGTTGGTCGGTGAGCTGGTCGGTCGTCACGTCCTCCAGCGGGCCGTACTGGCCGTAGCCGGCGTTGTTGACGAGACAGTCGATGCGGCCGGTTTCCTCGATAACGCGGTCGACGACGCGCTCTACGTCCGCGTCGTCGGTCACGTCAAGCGCCGCGGTCTCGGCGTCGAGACCGGCGAGATCAGCGTCGTCGCGCGCGGTCGCGTAGACGGTCCAGCCCTCCTCGCTGAAGGCCTCGGCCGTCGCCCGCCCGATACCGGACGAACAACCCGTCACGAGTGCGGTGCGTTCCATACCGGTTCGTCTCTCGCCCCGATGTTAGGCGTTTGTATCTGTGTACTCGCGTTTGAGCTCGTCGGCGTAGGCGTCTGCACGGCGCGTCGGCTTCGGGAGCTTGTACTCGCCCCCGCACGCGGCGACGAACTCGACCGCGGTCTCGGCGCTCACGCGGTGACCCGGAGAGACGTAGAGCGGATTGATGCGCCCGGAGTCGAACTGCCGGCTCTGGTAGGCGTACCCGACCACCTCGTCCGTCGGCATCCGGTCGTCGCCGTCGATGGGGACGCGTTCGCCCTCGGGTAACTCATCGACCGACGCCCGCGGCTCCCCACACAGCAGACTCTTGGCGACACCGACGCTCGGGGTGTCGGTGATGACACCAACGTGGGTCGCAAGGCCGGCCTCGCGGTAGTGGATACGGCCCGAGCCGTCGAACAGAAACAGGTCCGGCTCACAGTCGAGTGTGTCGACCGCGGCGAGAATCGGCCCGCCCTCCCGGAATGCGAGCAAGCCTGGGATGTACGGTATCGACAGCCCTGTCACGGCGTGAGTGCGTTCGACGACCTCGCCGCCGCGTGAGACGATGACGGCCGAGACCGCTCGCTCGGGCTCCTCGTCGAGGAGAAACGCCTGGTCGACACCGGCGACGAGTGCGTCGCCTTCCGTTACGTCTCCCGGTGTGAGGTCGATAGCATCCACGAAGGTGGCTTCGGCTGCGATTTCGCGTTGAATCGATTCCATCTCCGCTCGCGAGCGTTCGGGGTCGGGCGTAAAGTCCATCAGAACCGCCGGCGACCGCCGCCGCCCATTCCGCCCATCCCGCCGCCTCCACCGCCGCCGAACTGGAACTGGTTCGGCAGCGACACCTCGTCCTCAATGCGCTTGCCGTACGCGAAGCCGATGACGAGCCCGAGCAGGTGGGCCATGTGGGCGATACCCCCGCCGAGCGTGCCGAACGCGCCGAACACCGAGATGACCGCGTAGCCGAGCGTCAGCCCCCAGATGGGCATCGGGATGAAGAAGAACAGCAACACCTTGATATCCGGGTTCAACACCGTGAGCAGCGCCATGACGGCCATGATGGCACCGCTGGCCCCGAGCACGCCGGTGAAGTCACCGGCAGCGAGTCCGAGCGCGATCTGGCCGAGCCCGGCGAGAATTCCCGACGCGAGAAACAGCGCGGTGAAGCGCTTCGAGCCGATGTACCGCTCGACGATGGGCCCGAAGAAGAACAGCGCGATGCCGTTGCCGAACAGGTGCGTGAAGCCACCGTGTGAGAACACCGACGTGAGCCACGTCCAGACGTACTCCGGGTGTTCTGCCGTCAGAACGAAGCTCGCACGCCACACCGGATGGCCCGGGTCGCCCGGGAACGCAGTCCCCGGCGCGCGAAAGCCGAGGGCCGGATAGACGATGTACTGGAACGCGAAGACGATGACCATAATCCCCAAGAAGAGATACGAGACGTTCCCCTTTAGATACGAGAGCGGACCGCCCCGCGAGGTGAGCGAATCGAACAGTCCGCTGCCGGCCCGTCCGGTCTGTTTGCTGTCCATCTCGGACTCGAAGACGCCCTCCGGGTCGTTCCACTCGTTCAAGCCGGGACAGGAGTGGTTCTCGGGAAGGCGGTGTTCCGCACAGAAGTCACCGCCACAGCGGCGACACTCGTAGGGCATATCGACATGCCGGCCGCACACGTCACATTCCGCCATTACCTCGGCTACGGGGGTGCCCCGCAAAGGGGTTTGGGTCGGCTCTCAGCCCCGGACCGACTTGACGGTCTCCGCGAGTCGCGCGAACAGCTGCCGGAGCGCGTTCCGCCGGTAGACGAACAGTACGAACGCAAACAGCATGTACGCGACCGCATAGCCCAACAGGAGTTCGCGACTCGTGAACGGAATCGCGAAGTCTCGGATGATGAGGAACTCTAACACGACCTGTGAGAGGAACAACACCAGCAGGACGACCGCCTCGCGGATGCTGATGTTGAAGTTGATGAGGATGGCCAGCGCGAACAGCGACTGGGCGGCCGTAATCCAGATTTCGGCCGATTGCTTCGCGTCGAACGGGAGATGTTCGTAGCCGCCCGACGCGATGGAGAAGACAACGACGAGCGTCCCGATGAGCAGCGTCCACTGGTTCAGCTTCGAGGAGATGAGCGCGTTGAAGCCGGCCGTCGAGCGCGCCTTGTTGACGAGATACGCGACGACGATGAGTTCCGGCGACTCCGAGGCGAGTGGCGCCACCCACTGAATCATGAAGAAGGACGGAATTCCGAACTGCTGGCCGAGCGACTCCAACCCGTGAGCGAACGGCTCGACCGCGGTGAAGATGAGAATCCCGGAGTAGGCAAACAGGGTGAGGACGACGGGTATCCGGACGTGTCGCGCCTTCGCCTGGAAGTACGCCGGCACGCCGACCTGGTGGTCGTCGTCGTCCACGTCACCCTTCAGGATGATGCCGATGTAGATGACGTACAGCCCGACGAGCACGGCCATATCGAGGATGTCGATACCGCCACCGAGCGGGACGAAGAAGGCCCATACGGTCGCGAAAAAGAGGAACGCGATTTCCGTAGAGATGCTCGGGTCGAGGTTCACGCGGTCCGCGAGGAATCCCTCACGCGACTCCACGGCGGGGTCCGCACTACGGCCCGCCCGGAAGAGCGTGAACATGGCGATGCCCGACCAGCCGAGCCCGATGAGGATGCGGTTTGCCCCGGTCATGTTCGCGACGGCGAGATTCGCGTTGTGACACGCCGACGCGAGGTCGTTGATCTCGTTTTCGATCTGTGTGGTGGTGAACTGTGCACACGCTTCGGCGGTCGCGCCGCCGCTGCCGGCCTGCCACGCGTACAGCGCGTCGACGGCGTACTCGGGGGCGACAGCGAGCACGGCGAGGACGGCAATCGCAAAGGCGCGGGGAACATCTTTCTCTGCTGTCTCTGCGCCCCACGCGAGGAGGAACGATGCACCGAGGACGGCGAGACCGGCGACGGCGACTACCGTCAGCTCCGAGAAGCCGTCGGCAGCGCCCGTGAGATCGGAGACGACCCACGGGAGCGTCAAGCCGACGGCGAGGAAGACCGGAATCAGCGGATGCTGGAATCGGTCGGTAAAGCCCATTTCGTAGATAGCCGGCAGGGGCGGACCTATCTCTTTTGCTCTCGGCCGACCATTTTATCGGCGGCGACCGAGGAAAAGCGGTATGCACGTCTTCGGACTGCTCGGCAACCCGGTCGAGCACTCGCTGTCGCCGCCCATGCACGAGGCCGCCTACGCCGAGCGCGACCTCGATGCCCGGTACATCACCTTCGAGCCGACGAGCGAGACGCTCCCGCAGGCACTCGACGGGGCCGACGCGCTCGGCATTCGCGGGCTGAACGTCACCATCCCGTTCAAACAGCAGGCGTTCGATCTCGTGGAGCCGGACGACCTCGCGGCCCGCATCGGTGCGGTCAACACCATCGATTTCTCCGGCGAGGCGGTCACCGGCCACAACACCGACGCCGCCGGCGCGGTGCGCGCGTTCGAACACCACGACGTGGAGCTATCCGGGACGGCCGTCGTCGTCGGTGCCGGTGGTGCGGGTCGCGCTGTCGCCTTCGGTCTCGCCGACGCGGGGATGAACGTCGAAATCGCGAACCGGACCGTCGAGACGGCCTGTGAGTTGGCCGAAGAGATTCCGGGCGCGAGCGGTCACGGACTCCCAGACCTCCCGCGGCTCATCGAGGAGGCAAGGGCACTCGTCAACTGCACCAGCGTCGGGATGGACGACCGCGAGCAGACCATCGTGCCGGGCGACGCGCTCCACGCCGACCTCGCCGTCCTTGATGCGGTGTACACCCCACTCGACACGCGACTGCTCCGCGAGGCCGACGCGGCGGGCGCAACGACCGTCGACGGCGCGTGGATGCTCCTGTTTCAGGGGGTCGAGGCGTTCGAACGCTGGACCGGCGAGGACGCTCCGGTCGGGAGCATGAACCGCGCGCTCCGGGACCGGGTTTAAGTCAGGTGCGCGAGTACGTCCGGATATGGGTCTGTTGGACACGATTAAATCCGTACTGGGGCTCGGCTCTGCGCGCGACACGGAGCCACAGCCGGACGCGAGCAGCGAGCACGCCGTCAAATCGCCGGCGAGTGAGAAAGAAGACGACGAGGCCGTCGCTCACAGGGAGGGGTCGGCCGCGGTGACGGAGGAACCGCCCGAAGACCACGTGGCGGAGCCGGCCGAAGCGACCGAGGTCACCGACCACGCCGGCACCGAGACGTCCGCCGCAGAGCCGGCCGAGGCTGCCGGGCCGGTCCCCGAAGAGCCGACAGACGGAAGCCCGCACGTCGAATCTATCAACGGTATCGGCCCGGCGTACGCCAAGCGGCTGGAGGAGGCCGGCGTCGAGTCGGTCGCCGACCTCGCGGACGCCGACGCCGACTGGCTCGCCGACGAGACCGGCATCTCGGCGAAGCGACTGACCGACTGGATTGCTCGCGCCGGCGAGCAGTAGAACCGAAACCCCGTTACCGATCGCGGCGCTGTTTTCCACATGGTTCGGGTCGCCACCGACGAGACCACATTTCGGACGCTGGCAGCCGACGCGTCCCCCGGGGCACGCATCCCCGTCGAGGCGCGCGTCGTGGCCGACCCCTTCGACGCTTATCGCCGCGTGCGCGGCGAGCACGGCGTCTTCTACGAGACCACCGGCGGACAGGACGGGTGGGGGTACTTCGCGACCGACCCCGAGACGGTCGTGGGCGTCGGGCCGGAGGCGTCTGCGTTCGACACGCTCCGCGAGGCGGCCGCCGACGAACGACTCGTCCGCGGTGACTGTCCTGTTCCGTACCCCTGTGGCTTGTTCGGCTGGCTCTCCTACGACGCGGTGCGGGAACTCGAGACGCTACCCGACGAGACGGTCGATGATCGCGGTCTTCCCCGCGTGCAGTTCGGTCACTTCGACAGCGTCGTGGCGTGGGAGGCTGCCGACGCGCGCGACGGCGACCCGACGCTCCGGGTGTGTGTCTGTCCCCGCGTCGACGGTGGTGTCGACCCCGAAGCCGTCTACGAGCAGGCGCGCGACCGGGCCGAAACGCTCGCGAGCGACCTGACGACGGGCGAGCCGTCGCTGCCTGCCCCACCGGTTGAAACCGGCTCCGTGGAGTTCGTCGGGGACGCCACGCGCGCCGAGTTCGCCGACCGGGTGCGCCGGGTGAAAGAGTTGATTCGCGCCGGCGACACCTTCCAGACGAACGTGAGCCAGCGGCTCACCGCGCCCGCGGCCGTCCATCCCGTGGCCGCGTACGACGCCCTCCGGCGGGTGAATCCGGCCCCCTACTCCGGGCTGGTGGAGCTTCCGGGCGTGGATTTGGTGAGCGCTTCGCCCGAACTCCTGCTCGATGTCGACGACGGACGACTGCTGACGGAGCCGATTGCCGGCACCCGTCCCCGGGGTAGCGACGACGAGACCGACGCCGCGCTCGAACGCGAACTCACCGAGGACGCGAAGGAGCGGGCCGAACACGCCATGCTCGTCGACCTCGAACGCAACGACCTCGGGAAGGTGTCGCAGTTCGGGAGCGTCGAAGTCGACGAGTACCGCCGGGTAGACCGCTACTCCGAGGTGATGCATCTCGTCTCGCTCGTGGCCGGCGAACTTCGCCCGGAGTTCGACACCGTCGATGCGATTGCGGCGGCGTTTCCCGGCGGGACCATCACCGGCGCGCCCAAGCCCCGGACGATGGAGATCATCGAGGAGGTGGAGGCGACGAAGCGGGGGCCGTACACGGGGTCGATGTTCGCGCTCGGCTTCGACGGGCGCGCCACCCTCAATATCGTCATCCGGACGCTCGTCCACACCGGCGACGAGTACCGCCTTCGGGTCGGTGCGGGTATCGTCCACGATTCGGACCCCGACGCCGAGTACGAGGAGACGCTGGACAAGGGCCGCGCGCTCATCACCGCCCTCGATACCGCGCTCGAAACACGGCTCTCCGTGGAGGGTGATGGCGATGTGTAGCTCCGAGTCTCATCCTCCTTTTGCGGTGGCGTGGTCCGAGCGCGTCCCGTGCGCGCGAGTCAGCGCGAGGGACGAGCGACCGCAGGGAGCGAGTCGGTTGGGGAGGCTCGTGGGCGGTGCGGTCCCTCGGCGGACTCGAAGGGCGAGCGCGCTCCGGGACGACGCGCACGAGCAAGCACCGCAGGTGGTCGCGCGACAGCGCGACCCCGAGGCGCGCAGCCGGCGCATCGACCGGAGCAAGCGCGAGGGATTCGGAAGGTGTGACGCCCGGGTCAGCGACTCCAGCACAAGCAGACGCGAGGGCTTCGGAGGGCGTGAACCCCACGAACGAATCTCGACAGATGGAGGAACTGAAGAATGAACCCCATCCTCGTCGTCGACAACTACGACTCGTTCGCGTACAATCTCGTCCAGTACGTCGGGGAAGCACTCCTCGCGCGAGGCTACACCAACGAGCAAGTGCGCGAGAAAATCGAGGTCAGGCGCAACGACGCCGTCACGACGAGCGACATCGAACGAATGGACCCGAGCGCAATCGTCGTTTCGCCGGGACCGGGCACGCCCGAACAGGCGGGCGTCTCGCTCCCGCTCTTTCGCGACCTCGCGTACCCGACCCTCGGGGTCTGTCTCGGGCATCAGGCGCTGTGTGCGGCAAACGGCGTCCCGGTCGGACAGGCCGACGAGGTGGTCCACGGGAAGCCGTCGGTCGTCAGCCACGACGGCCGGGGCGTCTTCGCCGCGCTCCCCGTCGAACTGCGCGTCGGCCGGTATCACTCGCTGGCGGTCGACCGCGAGGACCTGACCGACACGCTCGCCGAGACAGCGCGAACCGAGGACGAGCGCGGGGTCGTGATGGGGGTGCGCCACGCTGACCGTCCACACGTCGGCGTGCAGTTCCACCCCGAATCTATCCTCACCGAGCACGGGCGACAGATGGTCCGGAGCTTCCTCGAGGGCGCGGACTCAGGGTAGCGCGACGACCATCTCGTTGCGCCGGAGCGGCGGCAGGGTGTACGGTGCGTCGTAGCCCAGATAGAACGGCTCGCCGGCGACGAGCACGTCGTTGCGAGCGAGCGTCTCGAGCAGTTGCTCGCTCGCGGTCGTCTTCTCTCCGGCGGTCGCGCGCCCGGAGAAGGTGTACACGGCGAGGGTGCGTGCCGGCTCGGTCACGAGTCGCACGTCGTCGTCCGTCGGCCGCGGCGCGCTCTCTCCGTCGTACTCCGCGGGGAGATAGAAGGCCATCCGAACGCCCGACTCCTCGCGTTCGACCTCGACGGGTGCCGTCATCGGAAGTTCGGTGCTGGCCGACTCCTCGTCCGACTCGGCCACCGTCTCGTCGTCAACCTCGACGGGTGCCGTCATCGGAAGCTCCGTTGCACCCTCGTTCCCGCCGTCGATGTACCCGAACAGCCGGCGGAAGGCCCGTCGCTCGCTCTTTGCCGTCGTCTCGACGCGGACCGTCTCGGGATACTGTCGAAGCTCTACGTCCTCGATCTGTCCAAGCATCGTGTACGACGGCTCCGTTACGGAGCGACGGTCTCGCAGCGTCTTGACCGCGCTCGCCCCGATCGCGACTGCTCCCGCACCGAGTCCCCCAGCGACCGCGAGCTTCGTGTTGACCATGCGTTCACGAGGGCAGCGTCGGGGATAAGGATAGCTGCGCCAGGAAGCTTTTAGCCGTGTGCACTGTCACCACGCTCATGGATACCGACGACATCGGTGCCGAGACCGAGGCGGTCGACGACGTGTTCTTAGCCCAGATGGCGAGCGGCGAGAAGACCAGCGTCCAGCATTTCCGCATCGAAGCGGGCGCGACGGTCCCGAAACACGACCACCACCACGAGCAGGCCGGCTTCATCTATCAGGGCGAGGGCACGTTCATTCTCGAAGACGGCGAGGAGATCACGCTCGGTCCCGGCGACTCGTACGTGCTCGAGGGACACGAGGTCCACGGCGTCGAAAACCGCGGTGACGAGCCGTTCCTCGGCGTGGATATCTTCTCGCCGCCGCGGACGAATCCGGACTGGGGCGACGAGTAGCGCTCGTTTTTCCGATGCCCCTCTCCACGACAGAGCCGCGGCTACCGAGTCTGAAAGAAGTAAAACGCGAGTTCTGGACTCTATGAGAGTCGCTCGATGTGCTCGATGATGCCGTCTGCGAACTCGGAGGTGGCGAGCTTCTCGCCGCCGTCGATCTGTCGCTCGATGTCGTACGTGACCTCGCCGGAGGAAATCTGAGCCTCGACGGCGTCACGGACGAGCAGTGCGGCGTCCTCCCAGCCCAGCTGTTCGAGCATGAGTCGACCGGAGAGAATTATTGCGCTCGGGTTCACCTTGTCTTGGCCGGCGTACTTCGGCGCGGAGCCGTGGACCGGCTCTGCGAGCACGCGACCCTCTCCGAGGTTCGCGCCCGGTGCGATGCCGAGCCCGCCGATCTGTGCGCCGGCGGCGTCGGAGAGGTAGTCGCCGTTCAGGTTCGGCATGGCGAGCACGTCGTACTGCTCCGTGCGGGTGAGCAGCTGCTGGAGCATGTTGTCGGCGATGCGGTCTTTGACGACGACGACGTCCTCGGGGGCCTCGCCGTCGTACTCCTCCCAGAGCGTGTCCTCGTCGATGGTCTGTTCAGGGTACTCCTCCTCGGCGAGTTCGTAGCCCCAGTCCCGGAACGCGCCCTCGGTGAACTTCATGATGTTCCCCTTGTGGATGAGGGTGACAGAGTCGCGGTTGTTCTCGATGGCGTACTCGATTGCGCGCCGGACGAGTCGCTTCGTCCCGAACTCGGTGATCGACTTGATGCCGATGCCAACCGGACCGTCGTGGATGGTGGAGTCGAAGCCCATCTCGCCTTCGACGAACTCCCTGACCTGCTGGACCTCGTCGGTGCCGGCCTCGAACTCGATGCCGGCGTAGACGTCCTCCGTGTTCTCACGGAAGTTGACCATGTCCATCTTCTCCGGCTCCTTGACGGGCGACGGGACGCCGTCGAGGTGGTAGGTCGGGCGGACGTTCGCGTAGAGGTCGAGCTTCTTGCGGAGCGCGACGTTCAGGCTGCGGAAGCCGGCACCGACCGGCGTCGTGAGCGGACCCTTGATCGAGACGCGGAACTGCTTCATCGCCTCGACGGTGTCGTCGGGAAGGTTCTCGCCGTACTTGTCACGGGCGGACTCGCCGGCGTAGACGCGCATCCAGTTGATTTCGCGACCGGTCGCCTCGGCAGCGGCGTTGAGTACCTTCTGTGCGGCCGGACCAACGTCCGTCCCGATTCCGTCCCCGTGGATAATCGGAATGATGGGGTCGTCCGGGACGACGAGCTCGTCGTTCTCGTCTACGTCGATGGTCGAGCCGTTCTCCGGTACATCAACCTGCTCGTACTCGTGTGACATTACACCGATTTCAAAGCCAGTACGGAAAGGCGTACCGTTATTCGTGCGAACCGATATGTACAATAATGATGATTGCACGCGTCAATTTCAGCGGCAAAACCAACAGACAGCGCCCGGTATCATCGTGTCAAGTTTTGGTACAGAGACGAGGTGTATCATGAACTATACTCTGTTTTCGGCGATACTCGCGAGGCGAGATGACTAAACGGATCGGCTCACAGGAGCGAGTATGAACATCATCGTCCACGGTGGCGCGGGGTCGCCACCCGAGGAACCGCCCGAGCGACAGGCCGTTCTCGACGAGGCCGCAGAAACCGGCGTCGCGACCGACTCCGTCACCGACGCGGTGTGTGCAGCCGTCTCCGTCCTCGAATCGGACCCGCGATTCAACGCTGGCGTCGGCGGGACGGTCCAGTCTGACGGCATCATCCGCACCGACGCGGGACTGATGACGGACGACCGCGAGGTCGGTGCCGTCTCGTCGATGCCGGGCGTCGAACACGCCCTCGACGCTGCCCGCGTCGTGAAAGAGGAGACGCCACACGTCCTCGTTTCGGGCGTCCACGCCGTCGACCTCGCCGACGAGTTCGGCGTCGAGACCGAGGTCGACCTCTGGACGGACCGCCGGCGCGAACAGTGGCGAGAACTCGACGCGCGGCCCGACCCGACGGACAAACGCGAACAGCTCGACTGGCTGCGCGAGCAGTTCGGAGGAAGTGATACCGTGGGCGCTGTCGCCCGCGACCAGGACCGTATCGCCGCGGCCACCTCGACGGGCGGTCGGTGGCTCGCGCTCGCGGGCCGGGTCGGCGACGTGCCGCAGGTCGGTTCGGGCTTTTACGCGACCCGTGCCGGTGGTGCGAGTGCGACCGGGGCGGGCGAGGACATCGCGCGCGTCACGCTCGCGCGGCGCGCGGTCGACCACCTGGAGATGGGCCGTACCGCGAGCGACGCGGCCGACCTCGCGATGGAGGAGTTCGCCGACCTCACCGGCTCGACGGCCGGTGTCATCGTCGCCGACAACAAAGGCGGGACCGGCGAGGCGTTCAACTCCGAGGCGATGCAGACCGCCGTCACAGAGGAGTAGTCTGTAACGCTTCGTTCTGGTCGCCTTCCGCGTTCAGTAGAGACCGCCACCGAGAGGGACGTCTTTCGTGGGCGTGACGAGCACCGGATTCCCGTCCTCGCCCGGAACGCCGACGGTGAGGACCTCCGAGGTGTAGCCGGCGATGTTCACCGTCCCGAGGTCGGTCACGCACAGAACACGCGTCCCGGGAAGCTCGTCGATGTCGTGGTGATACAGCAGCTGAGCCGCCGACTGTGCCGTCTCCGTTCCGAGATCGACTTCGAGTTTCGCGAGCTTCGGCTTCCGGGCGTCTTCGAACGCCTCGGCCGACTCGATTTTCCCGACCACGACCTCGTTGTCGAGTGGACTCTCCATACCTTTCCCTCGCGAGTCGGTCACATAGCCCGTCGGGGAGCCGGCAAGACGGGCCGATTCTTCGCTCTTCTTGCGGCGGGCGAGCGTACTCCCGGTATGGCACTCGACACCGACGCCGCCGAACTGGTGACCGACGCCCCGTACGTGGCCCACGTCGCCACCACGACGGCCGACGAACCGCGGGTATCGCCCGTCTGGTATGCCTACGACCCCGAGCGGGGAGTGCTGGAGTTCCTGGGCAAGGGCCAGAAGGTGGCCGACCTCCGCGAGAATCCGAAGGTCGCGCTCTCGGTTCGCAACCCCGAGGAGCAGTGGCACGTCTCGATTCGCGGGACGGCCACCGTCATCGGGGACGTGGCCGAAATCAACGACGCGACCCGCCGCATCTTCCCCGAGTACCTCGACGGCGACGACCCCGAGGAGTGGGGTGTCTCGGGTCAGAAACTCACCTTCGACCCCGACGACGTGCTCGTGCGCGTCGAGGTGAGGACGCTGACGGCGCGCGACTCCCGATAACTACTCCTCGACGGCGTCCAGCCCGTCGCCCGTAATCCTGAACCGAGCCGTCTCGCCGGCGGGCTTCGACCGGTGTTTCTCGAGGGTTGCGCGGCGAATCCCGCCGCGGAACCGCTCGACTCGGAGGACGACCCCCGACCAGTGGGTGAGGGTATTTCCGCCGAGGGGTTTCACGCGGTCGGAGTCGCTGTCGGGGTCGGTGAACACCTGATTCGTCGCCACGACCGCGATGTCGTGTTTGCGCGCCAGCGAGAGCAGATGCGTAATCTGGCGGGCCACGGTCCGGAGCGTCTCCCCGCCGTCGTCGCGGTCGCGTTCGAGCCGGTAGAAGCCGGTCGCGGAATCGAGCACGATGAGATCGACCTGGTCGGCGAAGGCCTCGGCGTCGCGGACGGCCTCCTCCTGCTCCTGAAAATCGAGCGCGTCGGAGATGATGACCCGACCGGCGATGTCCTCGACGGTCTGGGCGTCGCGGGCGTGGGCCGACGCGAGCTGCTCGAACCGGTCGAGTGAGACGCCTTCGGTGTCGATGTAGAGACTCTTCGCGCCCCCGGCAGCAACCTCGGCGGCGGCGGCGAGTGCGAGATTCGTCTTCCCGGCCGCGGGGGGACCGTACACCTGCGTGACGGCTCCGCGCTCGAACCCCCCGCCCAGCAGGTCGTCGATGCTCGCACACCCTGTCGGAATCGGCTCGCTCACACGCCTGCTTCGACGGCATCCCGGAAAAACACCCGCTTCCCGCGGCGCTTTTCATCGCGGGTCCCGTATCTCGGCTGTGCTCGTCGTCGCCACGACGGATTTCGAACTGTACCACGGGCTGGTGGGTGAACTCGACGCCCGCAACGTCACCTTCACCACCGTCGACCCCGCGACGGACGAGGTTCCGGAGTGTGAGGTCATCATCACGGGGAGCAACGACACCGTCCCCGACGTTGCTCCGATTGTCCGCGCGACGGCAGACGCCCCGCGCCGCGGGGTTGAGGAGGCGCTCGCTTTCCTCCGGGCCGACGACGGCCGCACGGTCGTCGGCATCGACCCCGGCGACCGGCCCGGCATCGCCGTTCTCGTCGGTGACACCGTCGTCGCCGCGTTCCACGTCCCGCTCGATCGCGTCGCCGAGACAATCACGCAGGAACTCGACGGCGTGGACGACCCCCTAATTCGGGTCGGCGACGGGTCGCGACTCCAGAGTGCACGCATCATCGACGCGCTCGAAGGCTACACCGTCGAACTCGTCGACGAGACGGGGACGACGCCCGCGCTCGGCACCGGCGCACGCGGAATGGATGACGTGCTCGCGGCCGTCAACATCGCCCGCATCGCCGGCGACGAGACCGAAGCGCGCTATATCGAACCCACGGCCGGCGAGATTCAACAGGTCAAGCGTCGCTCGCGCGAGCAGAGCGACAACGGCCGGACCATCGACGACAGTCTCGCTCGCCGCGTCGCGCGCGGTGACCTCACGCTCGAGGCCGCGCTCGCAGAACACGAACGAGACGGGACCTAGCGAATCTGCTCTTCGGCGCGGCGAATCACCTCACGCACCGACAGCCCCGTCGTCTCCGCGACGGCGTCGGCATCGTCGAACTCCGCGCTCACGTCGTACACCTGCCCGTCGGCGTCGCTTGCCACCTTCACGCTCACGCCGTAGGTCTCGCCGTCGACACCGAGTTCGGCCGTCTCGAACGCGCGGGTCGCGACCCACCGGTGGCCCGCGCCCGTCTCTCTGACGCCGAGGGTGCCGGTCTCCTCGGCGAGTCGCCGCGCCACCGCCTGCACGTCCGGCGGGCGCACGATGACCTTCACCAGATGGCCGGGGCGGCCTTTCTTCATCGTCACCGGGACGATGCTCACGTCGCGGGCGCCCGCCTCCTTCAGCGAGCGCTGGAGACTCCCCAGCAGTTCGGGGCTGGCGTCGTCGAGATTCGTCTCCAGCACGCGTATCTCGTCGCGAACGAGTCCCGAATGGGCTTCGCCGACGACTGCACGGACGACGTTCGGCCGGTCGGAAAGCGAGAGCGTCCCCGCACCGTACCCCGAATCCGTCACCGACATCGGCGGGAGCGACTCCGCGCCCTCGGCGAGTTCGGCTAAAATCGCCGCACCGGTCGGCGTCAACAGCTCCTCGTCGACCGGCCCGCCACGAAGCTCCCAGTCGGCCTCGCTCGCAATTTCGACGACGGCGGGGGCAGGCACTGGATAGGTGCCGTGTGCCATCGCCGTCTCGCCGCCGCCGGCGAAGACGGGCGTCGTCACGACCGCCTCGGGGTTGAGGTCCGCGACGAGGAGCGCGACGCCGACGATGTCGGCGATGGCGTCGTCGGCTCCGACCTCGTGGAATGCGGTCGAATCGAGGTCGGTGTCGTGGACCGTCGCCTCGGCCTCGCCCAGTCGCCGGAACGCCCCGAGCGCGATGGATTCGGCACGCTCGCCGAGCTGCAGCGACTCAACGATGTCGACCACCTCGGGATAGGTGCGGGTGACGCCGTGACCCTCGGCGTGGGTGTGGCCGTCGGGGCCGTGCGTGTGGCCGTCAGGACCGTGGCTGTGGTCGTGGCCGTCGTCGTCGTGTTCGTGCGTGTGGTCCTCATCGCCGTGTTCGTGTGTGTGACTATCTCCCTCGTCGTCGTGGCTGTGCCCGTGTCCACCAGCTTTGTCGAGCGACGGGGAGCCGTCGTCTCGGTTTCCCTCGTCGGTCAGGAGCACGCCGACGGTGGTGGCGGACACTCCGTGTTCGTCTCGGCGGTCGATACGGTACTCGACGGGGAGCGCGTCGGTGACGGGAGCGAGTGCGTCGGCGTCAGCACCGGCCGCGAGAAGGGCGGCCAGGAGCATATCGCCGGCCGCACCCGTTCGGCCGTCGAAGGCGAGCGTTCGCATACTCACAGACCGGCCGCGCCGGCGAAAAGCGATTCGACCGTGAGCGACACAGCCAAGTCGCCCGCTCGTCAGGGTCAGATATGTCCCGTGCGGCCTCGCTGCGACGCGTCGGGCTCGTCATCCTCGTCGCGAATCTCGGACTATTCGCCGTCAAGGCGGTCGTCTGGCGGACGACCGGGAGCCTCGCCGTCGGCTCCGAAGCCGCAAACAGCCTCTCCGACAGCGCCTACTCCGCAGTCGTGCTCGCCGGCCTGTATCTCACCACTCAGCCGGCCGACGACGACCACCCGCACGGCCACGAGCGCATCGAGCCGTTCGTCTCGCTCGTCGTCGCCGGCGGTATCTTCCTCGCGGGCGGTGCCGTCGCGTACAACGCCATCACGACGCTGCTCTCCGGGTCGATTACCGTCTCACGCGGACCGGCAGCCGCCGTCGTGCTCGCCGTCGGTGCGCTCGCGAAGTTTAGTCTCTACCGGTACGTCCTCCGGGTCGCGAACCGGGAGCAGTCGCCCGCGCTGCGCGCGACCGCCCTCGACAACCGCAACGACATCCTCGCGGGTGGAGCCGCCCTCGCTGGCGTCCTCGGCGCGCAGGCCGGTCTCCCGCTGCTCGACCCCGTCGCCGCACTCGTCGTCAGCGTGGCAATCGGCTACACCGGCGTCGAGGTCGTCCGCGACAACCTCACCTATCTCGTCGGCGGCGCGCCGTCCGATGAACTCCGTGCCGAGATTCTCCGGCGCGCGCTCGACCATCCCGACGTGGCCGGTGCACACGACGTGGTCGCTCACTACGTCGGTCCCGAGGTCGACGTGTCGCTCCACATCGAAATCGAAGGAGCGACGACGGTCCGGGAGGCCCACGACATCGAGACGGCCGTCGTCCAGTCGGTCCGTGCGATTCCGGAGGTGGACGACGTGTTCGTCCATGTCGACCCGAAGGAACTGGACGAGTGGAAACACGACAGCGAGGTGGACCGCCTCGCCGCCTTCGAGGAAGAGCAGTGACGCTCAGACTCTGACGCCCAGATACGCCGTCACGACGACGGTCTGATTGACGACTTCGCTCACCTTCAAATCGACAGCGGTCGAACAGAGCATGTACGCCTGCTCGCGGGTGAGGGCCGTCTCGTCGACGAGCAGGGCAATCATCTCACGGACCGCTTCGCGGGAAGCCTCGTTCACGTCCTCGCCGAGGCCGGCGACGGCACGCACGTCGGTCTCGCCGTCGGCGTGGCCGGCCGGCGCGAACGGCCCGCTCGTCTCTACCTGTGGGCTGTCCACGTCGCGGTCAGCTAGCCGGAGCCGAACCGTCACCGTGCCGGGTATCTCGACGGCGGTGATACACACCTCGCCGTCGCCCTGCGCGGCGTGGAGGTCACCGACGGAGAAGAGTCCGCCCGCCACTTCGACGGGGAGATACAGCGTCGACCCGGGGGTGAGATGCTTGATGTCGAGATTCCCACCCACGTCGCGGGGCGGAATCGTGGAGTGAGGTCCCGGCTCTGCGGGCGCGAGTCCGAGGTTCCCGGGGAACGGGTGGAGCGGCACCTCGATGCCGTGGAAGTAGCCCACGTCGCCGTCGAGGTCCCACGTGTGGACGGCGAAGTCGGGGAACTCCTCGGGGAGAAAGCCCGCACCCGGCGCGACGTAGGTCCAGCCGATTCCCTCGTGGTTCACGTCCAAGATTTCGACGGCGAGGGTGTCGCCCGGCTCGGCCCCCTCGATTTCGATTGGACCGGTCATCGGGTGGCCCGGTGCGTCGACGGCGCGTACGTCTTCGGGTGCGGCGTCCGGCGGGAGCTGCCCGTCGCCGGCGTCGACACACCCCACCGCTACTGTATCCCCCGAATCGACGGTCAACACGGGGTCGCGGTCGCGGTCGAAGTCGTAATGGACGTGCTCGTCCTCGCGTGAGAGCTCGTGGTCGGCCATACGTCCGGCTCCGATGCCCGGTGACAAAAATCAACCTCAGTCAGCTACTGCGAGGTCCTCGTCGGATTCGGAGGTCGCCACGGGGGTGGCGAACGCGTAGACGGACTGTGCGCCCGTCACCTCGACGGTGAGGAAGTCGCCGGGTTCGACGCCGTGGTCGCTCGCGTGCTGGACGATGAGCTGTCGGTAGGCCCCGTCGCGACACTTCACCGAGTCGCCGGTCCCCTCCTCGACGACGAGCACCTCGTGGCGCTCGCCCACCATCGACTGGTACGCCTCCCCGACCACGTCCATCTTCAGTTCGGACATCGCCTTCGAGCGGTCCTTCTTCGTCTGCCCTCCCAACCCCTTCATCTCGGCGGCGTCGGTTCCCGGCCGCTTCGAGAACCGCGTGACGTTGATCTTCTCCGGACGCACCTCGTCCAGTAGCTCCATCGACTGCTCGTGGTCGGCGTCCGTCTCGGTCGGGAAGCCGACGATGAAATCCGTCGACAGGGTCCAATGCGCCAGTCGGTCGTCGAACGTCTCCACGACCTCGCGGAACTTCTCGACGCGGTGCTGGCGGCGCATCTCTTCGAGCACGTCGTCGGACCCGGACTGGACAGGGAGGTGGATGAAGTTGTACAGCTTCTCGTTGTCGGCGAACACCTCGGCCAGTTCCTCGTGGATGCCGTGAACCCCGCCGGGGTTCGCCATCCCGAGTCGGACGCGGAAGTCGCCCTCGATGGCACAGATGCGGTCGAGCAGCTCCGGAAGTTTGCGTTCCCCCTCGTCCCAGCCGTAGACGCCCGTGTCCTGGCCGGTGACGCGAATCTCGCTCGCGCCGGCGTGGACCAGCGCGCGCGCCTTCTCGACGTTTTCGGCGACGGGCGGTGAGTCGATGCGTCCGGTCGCGAACTTCGTGATGCAGTACGAGCAGTTCGACATGCAGCCACGGGCAATCGGGAGAATCCCGATTTCGCCGTCGAGAATCGGCTCGGCGTCGGGGGTCGTCGTCGGACACTCCCCGTTGGTGACGGCCGTCGGCACCTCCTCCCAGTGGAGCACCTGTGCGTCGATGTCGGCGAACTCGCCCCCCTGTGCCAGCGCCATGCAGCCGGTGACGATGAGGTCCGCCACCTCGGATTCGAGTTCTTCGGCCCGGCGGAGCATGTTGCGCTCGGTCTTCTCGACGACGGTACAGGTGTTCAGGATGGCCACGTCAGCTTCCTCAAGGTCGGCGCGGTGGTGGCCCGCGTCGCGGAGCCGCCGCTCGATTTCGCGGCTCTCGCCGCGGTTCGAGGTACAGCCGTACGTCTCGATGTGATAGCGGGCCATTCGTACGCGTACAAACGGACGCGCGAGCAAAAACGCGACGCTTCGGTGACTCAGTCCTCGTACCCGTTGACGATCGCGACGCCCGAGGACGCGCCGAGACGCTCCGCGCCGGCGTCGAGCATCGCCAGCGCGTCCTCGTAGCTCCCGATGCCGCCGGAGGCCTTCACGGGGAGATACTCGGACAGCAGCTCCACGTCCGCGACGGTCGCGCCGCCGTCGGCGAAGCCGGTCGACGTTTTGACCATCTCAGCGCCGGCGTCACGAGCCGCCTCGCAGGCGCGGTGTTTCTCCGCCTCGCTCAGGAGCGCCGTCTCGATGATGACTTTCACCGGGATGGGGACGGTCGCGACGACGGCCTCCAGTTCCGCCTGGACGGCTTCGTCGTCGCCGGCGCGGAGTCTGCCGACGTTGATGACGATGTCGAGTTCGTCCGCGCCGGCCTCCCACGCGAGCTCGGCCTCGCGCTCTTTCGCCGCGGGCGCGTGCTGGCCGTGCGGGAAGCCGATGACCGTCGCGAGGGTCACCTCCGGGGCGTACTCGCTCGCCTCGGCGACGTAACACGGCGGGATGCACGCGTTCATCCCGTACTCTGCGGCCTCGTCGAGGACGGTCTCCACGTCGGCGAGCGTAGTCTCCGGGCCGAGGATGGTGTGGTCGATGCTGGCGGCGAGTGCCTCGCGGTTCATATTCGACACTCGAAAGCCGTGATAGAAAACGTCCCGGTCGCGCTACAGCAGGGTCACGATGCCGTAGACGAGGGTCGTCGTGACCGCGCCCCCGGCGATGCCGAGCACGGTGAACTTCAGCCCGGCCGCGCGGTCGGTCCGTCGCGCGTCGGGGTCGGCCACCTGCCTGCGCTCGTCGTCGAAGGCGTACTCGCCCGAGAGCGCGAGGCTCGCACAGAAGGCTTGGCGGGCCTGCAGCGCCATCTCGAAGCCGATAGCGAGTGGAACGAAGAGGCCGACGAGCAGCAGCGTCGGGAGCGAACTCACGAGCACGACGACCAGATACACTATGGCGACAGCAACGGCGACCGCTGCATAGCGCCGTCGCCGCCGTCGCTCGCTTCCGCCGATGTTACAGACGCCGGCTTCGTACTGCGAACTCCCTGACACAACTGTCGTTCTTGCTCGACGCTGATAACGGCCAGACCAGCGGCAAGTCCACAACGCTTTCACTCGCGGGGGTGACCCCACGAGTATGTCACCGCTGTTGCCCGCCGGCACGGCGCTCCCGCCGCTGCCGTATCTACTCGCCGTCCTCGTCGGTCTCGGAGCCGTCGGGCTCGGTCTCCGCCGGCGGCGGCCCACGGTTACGCCGGCAGTCGCCGGCGGGTTCGCACCCTGGATGGCGACCGGCGCGGCCGGCTACGCGCTGTACCAGGCCGAGGCCGTCCCCGACGCTGTCGCCCCGCTGTTCGGCAATCCGACCGTGTACGCGACGACGTTCGTGGTCGCCGGCGTGCTCTGGCTCGCCGTCGCCGACCGCCCCGCAGATGCGTGGTCGCTCACCGGCGTTCCGGGTGTGCTCGCGCTCGCCGGCAGCGTCTGTTTCGCGGTTCTCGTCGGTGTGGGGATTCGACACGCCCTCGCCACGGGGACCGTGACGCCCGCCGGCCCGGTGCGCGCGCTGGCGCTGTCGGTCGTGGTCACGGGTGGCGTCTGGCTCACCGTTCGCTCACGCGTCGGTGTTACTGGTCTCCCGGGCGTGCTCGCGCTGTTCGGCCACGTCCTCGACGGTCTCTCGACTGCACAGGGCATCGCGCTCGGCTTCGGCGAACAGACGCCGCTGTCGGCCGCGCTCATCGAGGCCGGCCACGGACTCCCGCCCGCAGCGGTGTTCGGCGAGGCGTGGCTGTTCGTCCTCGTGAAAGCCGTCGTCGCGACGCTCGTCCTGTTTGCCTTCCGGGGCTACGTCCGCGATGAACCGGGCGAGGGGTCGCTGTTCCTCGGTCTGGTGGCCGCCGTCGGCTTCGGACCCGGCGTCCACAATCTCGTCTTGTTCACCATCGCGTGAGCCGTCGGCCGGAACCGCGAGATTTTCACCGCGACCGGCGTGAGAGGGAGACATGTCTCGGGTCTGTTGTGTCGGCCACGTCAACTGGGACGTGACGCTCCGACTCGACGCGCTCCCCGACCCCGACGCCGAGGCGGTCGTCCGCGAGACGAGCCAGACTGGCGGCGGCTCCGCGGCCAACGTCGCCGTCGGTCTCGCCGGGCTCGACTGTGCGGTCACGCTCGTCGGGAGCGTCGGCGACGACGAACACGGGCTGCTCGCGCGCCGCGACCTCGACCGCGCCGGCGTCGACCTCTCCCGACTCCGCACCGTCGACGGCGAGACGACGACGAAGTACCTGCTCGTCGACGACACTGGGGAGGTGTCGGTGCTCGCGACGCCGGGCGTGAACGAGGCGCTCGGCCCCCACGACATCGACCCGGAGCCGATTCGCGCCGCCGACCACGTCCACGTGACGGCTCACCGACCCGACACCGTCGCCCGCGTGGCCGACATCGCGACCGACGCCGGAGTCCCGCTCTCTATCGACCCCGGGCGACGCGTTGAGTCCCGCGAGTACGGTCCCGTGCTTGAGGCCGCGGACCTGCTGTTCGTCAACGACCGCGAGGCCGATTGTCTCGACGCGCCCACCCCACCAGTGGTCGTCAGGAAGTGCGGAACCGACGGCGCGGTCGTGGAGACGCCCGAGTCGCGGTACGTCCACGACGGCTACCGCCCGCCGGCGGTCGATACCACGGGTGCGGGCGACGCCTTCGCGGCCGGCTACATCGCGAGTCGACTCCGCGACCGAGACCACCCCGAAGCGCTCGCGACGGCCAACGCGGCCGGCGCGCTCGCCACCGAATCGAAGGGGCCGAAGACGGACCTCGGGTGGGAGCGACTCGACGCGATTCAGACGGGCGAACGCGAGTGAGCGAATACGACGGAGAGAACGCGAGTGATTTTGTCGCTGGAGCGCACGTCTCTACCCGTGTTCACCTTCGACGTGTTCCTGCACAGTCCGGCGTTGACGACCTCGACGGTGTACGTGCTCGGGGCGGTCGCCGGCCTGCTCGCCGCAATCGTCTCGAACGTGCCGATGCACCGGCTCCCGGAGGGGTCGACCCCGCCGTTCGTCGCGGCCGGGGTCCTCACCGGGAGCGACCCCGAGGGAGTCGATCCGACGCTCGCCTCCGGGCTTCACTACGCGGCCGGCATCCTCGCGGGCGTGTTCTACACCGCCGTCGAGTACGGTATCGAGGGCCTCACGCCGCCGCCGGAGCTGTACGTCGGCGGGACACAGCTCCCGCTGTTGACGCATCTGCTCGCGCTGTTGGTGACGTTCGTCTTCCTCGTCGGTTTCTTCTCGTACGTCGTCCTGCCGCGATTCGACTCGCTGTCGGGCAGCTACCGTCAGATTCGCCGCGATTGGCTCGTCACGGCCACGACCTACGTGCTCGGACTGGGGGTCTTCGTCCCCGGCTTCCTCCGGCTGCTCATCTGATAGTGAAGGCGGGTTCGGTGAGTGACTCGCTTTTGCACTCGGGACACCGCGACGGGCGATTGATCAGGTCGTTGAAGTCGTCGAAGCCGCAGTCGTTGCAGGTAGGGGGTGCAGCGAGCAGTTCCTCGTCCGTGCCGTCGAGGGACTTGGCGATGTGGTCGACGTGTGACAGCGCCGCATTCGTCGTAATCTCGAACTCGTTTGCGAGCGTGCCGGCCTCGGCCGACTGCTCGCGCAGGTGGTCGGCAATCCGCTCGCGGGTCGTTCGCTCGGCCATACGCGTGATACCGCCGGCCGGCGAATACGTCTTCTGCTCGCCGTCTCCGCCGGTCCGCAACGATTAACCGCCGGCCACCGGAACCGATGGTATGGCTGACGACGACGAGGAACCCGAGGAACCGGCTGTCGAACTTGGCGAGGGGCCGGACGTGGCCGGCGTCCCGCTCGCACAGGTCACCTCGCGACTCCACTTCGGTATCGAGGTGAGCGAAATCGTGCGCCGCGAGGGCGACACCGAGATTCGCACCCCCGACGGTCCCCGCGAACTCGGCGAGCTACTCGACGCGAGCGACGAGACCTACTTCCCGACCCGACAGGAGTTCGAGCAGGCGGTCCGTGCCGTCGCCGGGACCGGCCCGGTCGCGACCGAGTAACGCGACGCGTACGCTTTTGTCTCCGCGCCCGAACCCGTAGCTATGCTTCCGTTCGACCCCGCGACACTGGACCCCGAAGACATCGGCGAGCACCGCGCAGTCTTGGAGATGGACCACGACGAAGCCATCGAACACGTCCGTGGGGTGTTCACCGACGCCGGCTTCGGCGTGCCAGTCGAGTTTTCCCCGTCGGAGATGCTCAACGAGAAGGTCGACGCCGACCGCGACCCCTACTACGTGCTCGGGGCCTGCAATCCGACGATGGCCGACCGTGCGCTCGACGCCTCGGACAAGAAGCTGGGCGCGCTGTTCCCGTGTAACGTCGTCGTGTGGGAGGAGTCCCCCGGCCGGCAGGTCGTCTATCACGTCTCCATCATGAAGATTGCGCGCCTCTCGGGGGTCGCACCCGACGACGACGCGATGGCCGATATCGTCGCCGACACGGGCGAACTGGTGAGCGAGGCGTGGGCGAACCTCGACGCGGCTTAATGCTGCTCGTCAGGCTCGGACTCGAACGCTTCCAGCATCCGCCACGCCGCGACGGAGATAATCAGTAGCGGAAGCCCGAGCACGACGACGACGACATCGAGCGTGCTAAACGCCTGTGGCGGCGCGAGCATACTGACGGCTTGACGCATAGACGGATTTATCGCTTGTTCATCGACTGAAATCCGCGAGACTCGCCTGGACGCCCGCCACGAGCTCCGAGTTGCGCCGCAGCGTGTCGATGTCGACGGGCCACCGCGGCGTGAGTTCACGCACCGCGTCGTGGAGCGTCTCCGCCTCGCCGGCTTCGCCCTCTTCGAAGGCGTTTCTGACCGTCTCGCGCACCTGCCAGACGCCCGCCGGGCCCCAGTAGTCGGGGGTGACGTGGCGGACGACGAGCACCTTCGCCTGTCGGCCGCGGTCGGCGAGGTTCTCTAACGCGCCGAGCTTGGCGGCGTAGTAGGCTCCCGCCGTCTCGTTCGCATAGCTCGTCCGGCCCTCGAACCCCTCGTAGTCGCTGGTGACGTTGTAGCCGCGGCCCGCCGGGTTCCAGACGGAGCCGGGCGCTTTCAGCTCCACGAGTTCGAACTCGAAGTCGCCGGGCGCGAGAATCACCCAGAAGCGATTGCCCAGATACTCGTTGTACCACACCTCCGTCGCGTCGACGCTCGGCCGGTTGTGAATCTGCCCGCGCAGGAAGTTACAGATGGTGTCGTCGACGGCCGTAATCGACCAGCGCGTCGGTACGAGCTTCCGACTTTGCGTCTCGCCGAGCGCTCCCGCCGCGAGCACGTTCTCGATTTGGTACACGTCGAGACCACGGTTGTACAGGTAGGTCATCGCGCCCTCGGCCTTCCAGTCGTCGTCAGAGAGGGTGTACTCGACGGGCTTTGGAACGTGTGGATTCTCCGCGAGGTCGACGTACTCGGCCGTCGCGCGCGGCCCCGTCGGCGTCGAGATGTCGTCGACGGAGAGGTCCATGTCGACCTCGGGACGGCCGTCGAGTCCGAGTTCCACGTCGACGGGTCGGTCAGCGATGGCGACCTCTCGTTGGACGCCGGTGAAGCCGTCCCACTCGTCGGCGACGTGGACGTTCGTCCGTTTCGCGGAGTTGAGGAGATTCGTCCGCGACTGGAACACGTCGTCGATGGTGTAGCCCCGGCGATACCAGTGTGGCCCGGTCTCGAACTCGGCGGCGCGGTCGGGTTCGCTGACCGGCGCGAGCACGCCCGCTGACACGTCTGGATACGAGGCGCTCCCGACGAAGATGCCCGGTGCCGTCGACCCGAACAGGGCGTCGTCTTGGAGGGTTTCGTCGATCGACTGCTCGACGTCTTCGAGATACTCGGTTATCTCGTAGGATTTCTCCTTCGCGAGCTGGCGACGCCGCGCCTCCTCGTCCTCGCCGAGCCCGTCGATGTAGTCGTCGAGCTGCATTCGTCCGGTTGTTCTCTTTTCTCGGTCTTGAAGTGTTCGCCTGGTTCTGGACTAGCTTTCGATTGTTATGTTGCCCCTTCTGATTGCTCTGCTGGGGAGTGTCTGAAACTCTCAGATGTATGTCTCTCTGACTACTCTGTTACTTCCAACTTGAAAGCCCCGGACGTGTCGCTTGGTGACCGCAACTACGTTGGTGAGTACGGCTTGAAAGCCCCGGGCGTGTCGCGGTCGCTCCGTGACATATCGGTCGCTCACTGCGTTCGCTCCCGATTGTGGTCACGGAACCGACCACGCACGCGCGACACGCCCGCCCCTTTCAGTCCCCCCGAACCGCCCACACGCCTCCCCAGCCGACTCGTTCGTTTCACTCACTCGTCCCTCGCGACGACGGGCGCGCACGAGGCGCGCCGGCTCACGCCACCGCACCGCGTCGCTCGATTGAGCAACCGAGGCGGTGGCCTACCGCACCGCGCCTCTGGCGCGTGTGCGGTGTGGGGAAAGGTTGGTGCGGTGCGATTGCGGGGCTGTTGGGTGGGAATGAAAGGGGCCGTGCCGGTACGGGACGCCCGGCGACGCAAGCACTGGAGCGAGCGCAGTGAGCGAAGCGCGCAGCGAGACGCGCGACCGTAGCGGCGCGGGGGCTTTCGAGGTTGTATCGAAGCAGTAGACGACCCGAGCGAACACTTCCGAGACGATGTCGAAGACGCCGAGGAACTGTTCGAAACACAATCACCACCAAACAAACGAGAGGAAACGACTATACAACGCCGCCAGAACGGAGAGGTATGACGAGCGTCAAGGAGTTCCGGGTCGCGGAGGAGGCGACTTCGGCACGACTGGGCCGAGGCGCGTTCGTGTTCACCGACGACTACTCCGTCTTCGATTGGGGGAAGATGCCCGACGAGGTTCCACAGAAGGGCCGGAGCCTCTGTGCGATGGGGGCCGCGAACTTCGAGGCGCTCGAAGCCGAGGGCATCTCGACGCATTACCGTGGCGTCGTCACCGACGACGGCGACGAGCCGATTCCGCTCGCCGACGCCGAGGAACCGCCACGCGAGATGGCGATCGACCTGACGCAGGTACCCGACCTCCCGCACGAGGGCCGCGAGTACGACTACGACGCGTTCCACGCCGACGCCGGCCGGAACTACCTGATTCCGCTCGAAATCGTCTTCCGGAACACGGTGCCGGTCGGGTCGTCGCTCCGGTCGCGGAGCGAGCCACGCGAGCACGGACTCGACGTGGACTCGTGGCCCGACGAGTCGGTCGACCTCTCCGAAGCTGTCATCGAATTCTCGACCAAGTACGAGGAGTCAGACCGATATCTCACTCGTGAGGAAGCCGACGACATCGCAGGGGAAGCCGACATCGATGCCCTCGAAACCATTGCGCGCGAGGTGAACGACCTCGTGACGGGGAACGCCGCCCGCGCGGGACTCGTCCACGAGGACGGCAAAATCGAGTGCTGTTACTCCGACAGCGAGATTCTGGTGGCCGACGTGGTCGGAACGTTCGACGAGAATCGCTTCTCGTACGACGGCCAACAGCTCTCGAAGGAGGTCATCAGACAGTACCACAAGCGCGAGCAGGCGGCGTGGGTCGAGGCGGTGAGCGAGGCGAAGGAGCGCGCGAAGAAACAGGACGTAGCTGACTGGCGGGAACTGTGCGAGCACGAACCCGAGCCGCTTCCCGAGACCGTACTGGAGACGGCAAGCGAGATGTACCGTGCGGGCGCGAACGCGTATCTCGGCCGCGAGCTGTTCGACGCGCCACCGCTCTCAGAGGCGGTCGAGGCGGTACGCGACCTGGGTTAGAGCGGCTCGCCGTCGACCGGGACCGAGGGATTCCAGTCGCGCACCTTCTCGGGTAAGCCGAGCTGGTAGTCTCCGGTCTCGATACCGTCACGAAGCTCCACGCGACCCTGGTGGACGTAGACTGCGTCGTCCAGATGGAGCCGAACCGCTTCGAGAAGCGCTGAGGCTTCGAGCGGTTGCCCCCGTCGTTCGAGTTCGTCGACGGTGGCGTCGGCGGGCACGTCGAAGGCGCGCTGGGCGATGATGGGACCTTGATCGAGGTCGGTCGTGACGTAGTGGGCGGTGACGCCGCCGACGCGAACGCCCTCCTGTCGAGCCTGCTGGTAGGCACGCGCGCCGGGGAAGGAGGGGAGCAGGCTCGGGTGGATGTTGATGATGCGGTCCTCGTACCGGAAGACGACCTCCGGACCGATGATGCGCATGTATCGTGCGAGCACGATGAGGTCGGCGTCGTACTCTTCCAGGAGAGTGAGCAGTTCGTCCTCGTCGGGAGTTCCCTTCTCGTCGCCGATATCGTGAAACGGCACGTCGTAGTCGGCGGCGAGTCCGTCGAGTTCGCTGTGGTTCGAGATGAGGACGGAAATATCGGCGTCGAGAGTCCCTTCCTCGTGGGCCGCAAACAGGGCCTCGGGGGCGTGGGTCTCCTTCGTTGCGAGAACGGCGATGGTCTGTGTGTCGCGGTCGTCGGGGAACCGGATTCGGACTTCGTGACCGATTTCCTCGCCCAGCTCGTCGAGCGCCTCGCGAAGCTCCGCCTGCGAGCAGGTCATCTCGCTCGTGTCGACGTGGAGAGTCATCCGGAACAGCCCCTCGCGGACGGCCTGGTCGAGGTCCTCGATGTTGATAGCGCGGTCGTACAGGAGGGTGGTGACGCGGGCGATGATACCCGTCGTGTCCTCGCCGATGACGGTTATCTGGGTGTACTCGCGGGTCATACCGGCCAACGTTCACCGGCGGGCAAAAGCCGCGCGCTCCGTGCAAGCATCGCTGTGCATCCCTGTGTACAGGCCACCGAACCCGGAACCGTTTTCATCCACGGATACGCACCCTCGCGTATGACAGCCTACACCGCGACGGTGACGGTCCGGCTCAAACACGGGGTGCTCGACCCCGAGGCCGACCAGACGCGCAAGGCGCTCGAACGGCTCGGCTTCGACCTCGACGGGCTTCGCAGTGCCGACCGCTTCGACATCGACCTCGACGCCGACGACGCGAGAAGCGCCCGCGAGCGCGCCGACGAGATGGCCGAACGCCTCCTCGCGAACCCCACCATCCACGACTACGACGTGGACGTGGTCGAGGCGGAATGACGGTCTCGATCTCTGTGACGGAGCCGGCCGCCCGCTACACGAGGTGGCGGCCGTGACCGTCTCTATCGTCCGCTTTGGCGGCTCGAACTGCGACCGCGACGCCGCGCTCGCACTCGGCTCGCTCGACATCGACGCCGAAATCGTCTGGCACGAGGACGGTCTGCCGGAGGCGACCGACGGCATCGTTATCCCCGGCGGATTCTCTTACGGCGATTATCTCCGTGCCGGCGCGATGGCCGCTCGCTCGCCCATCATGGACGAGGTGCGCGCCCTCGCTGAGGATGGTGTTCCCGTGCTCGGCGTGTGCAACGGCGCGCAAATCGGCTCCGAGTCCGGCCTGACACCCGGGGCGTTCACGACCAACCGGTCGGCGCGCTTCCAGTGTGAACACGTCCACCTGCGCGTCGAGAACGCCGACACGCCCTTTACCAGCGCCTTCACCGAGGGCGAGGTCATCTCGCTTCCCATCGCGCACGGCGAGGGGCGGTTCGAAATCGAGCCGCGAAAACTGGACGCCATTCGCAGCGACGACCGCGTGTTGTTCCGCTACTGTGAGGCCGACGGCACCGTCACCGACGTGGCGAATCCAAACGGCTCGACGGACAACGTCGCGGGCGTACTCGGCGAGCGCGAGACGGTCGCCGTGTTGATGCCCCATCCCGAGCGCGCCACGCTCGACGATATCGGCGCGTCGAACGGTGCCGGGACGGACGGTGCCGGCGTCCTGCGGGCTTTCGAGTAATCGACGCTCGCGGGCTTACTCGACGTAGCGGGCTGGCTTCTCTAGTCCGAACTCCTCGACGCTGTCGGCGACGATTCCCTTCGCCGTGTAGATGTCCGGCTTGTAGTAACACGGCTCCGTGACGCCGTGGTGCTCGCGGAGGTGCTCGCGCACCCGGTGTACGTCGTCGGTGTCGACGTAGTTCGGCGTGTACACCGTGAGCACGTACTCGTCGTACATCTCCAGCGCACCGAAGCCGAATCCCGTCATCGCCTTCACCGCCCAGAGGGTCTGGGATTCGACGCTCGCGACGACATCGGGCCACAGCGCGTCGATGCGGTCGGCCGACCCCATCACCTGCCACTTGCCGATGAACTTCTGTTCGTCGAGGGCGCCCCGGTCGATTCGCGCGACGGGCTCTTCGTCCGTCGGCGGGAGGTCGGCTTTCGTCGTCTCCTCGGGACGGAGTACGTCGTGGTCGTCGAAGCACGCGTCCGTTCCAGTGGCCGCGTCGGTGACCGCACTCGCCCGGAGCCAGTACGTCTCGTCTGTCATGATTGTGCTCGGTGACTGCATGGTTTCTGCTGGAGCGTTGACGGTAAGGGTGCTCGCCAAGCGTGGTGAAAGTGGTCTGGATTTGCCTGCATTCATGTGGTCTTCGCTGACCGCGTTCTCGTTACTTCCAGCCTGACAGCCCCGGACGTGTCGCTTGGTGACTGCTCTAATTCTGGCTGATTCGCTGATTTCGCTGTTACTTCTGGGTTGAAAGCCCCGGACGTGTCGCGGTCTTGCCGGTGGTTGCACCGCCGGCTGCTTGGGAGAGCGTCGCTCTCCCGCTGTCCCCGTAATATATCGGGGGCGAGCGTAGCGACCGACCGATAGTAGTCACGGAACCGACCAAACACGTGCGACACGCCCGTCTCTGCAAGACGCTGCGCGTCGTGCTGACCCTGAAGTCTGCCATGGCAGACTTCAGGACCCCTTTCGGTCCGCCCGATAGCACCGCCCACACGCCTCCCCAGCCGATTCGCTCCCTCCGGTCGCTCATCCACTGTCAGAGCACGCGCTGACAAGCCGTCGCTCGGTGCCCTCGCGACGACCTCGCGCTGACTCGCGCGCACGAGGCGCGCTCGGACCCGCCACTGCACCGACTGAATAGGCAACCGTGGCGGTGGCCTACCGCACCGCGCCCGCGGCGCGTGTGCGGTCCGGGGGAGGGTTGGGGGAGCGGCCGGAGGCCGCGGGCCAGCGAGCGGGAGCGAAGCGACACGCGAGCGCGCGGTGCGGCCGGGGGGAGTGAAAAGGGCCGTGCCGGTACGGGACGCCCGCCGACGCAAGCACTGGAGCGAGCGCAGCGAGGGGAGCAACCGTAGCGGCGCGGGGGCTTTCGAGGTACTGTCGAGAGAGTCGGAAGCTCAAGCGGGGGATTTCAACATAGTATCCAAAGGGTAGACGACTCAAGCGAGGACGTTCGGGGTGGTGTCGAAGCAGATACACTGAGCAAGACGTACGGATTCATCTCTCACATCTCCCTAAACACCAGTCCATGACAACACATACCACTGGACGGCGCGGCAACAACATTGAAATACGCGAATCGCCGGAGACAGATAGTGAGCTACACCATCGGTCTCGTGGGGAAGCCGTCGGTCGGCAAATCCACGTTCTTCAACGCGGCGACGATGAACGACGTGCCAGAGGGCGCGTACCCGTTCACGACAATCGACCCGTCCGTGGGCGAGGCGTACGTGCGCGTTGACTGCGCGGCCCCCGAGTTCGACACCGAATGTACCCCGAGCGTCGGCTACTGTGATGAGGGAACGCGATTCGTCCCCGTCCGACTGCTCGACGTGGCCGGACTCGTCCCCGGCGCACACGAAGGGAAGGGGCTGGGCAATCAGTTCCTCACCGACCTGAACGAGGCCGACGCGCTTGTCCACGTCGTCGACTTCTCGGGGACGACCGACGCCGAGGGCGAACGCACGGAGGGCCACGACCCCCGCGAGGATATCGACTTCCTCGAGGACGAACTCGACCAGTGGTATCTGGAGATTCTCGGCAAGGGCCTCGACAAGTACGCCGACGCCTACGACAAGGAAAACACCGACGTAGAGGTCGTGCTCGCGGAACAGATGTCGGCGTTCCGCACCAACAAAGACGAGATCAAGAAGCTCATACTTCGGTGTGACCTCTCGCTCGAACCCGAGGCGTGGGACGACGAGGACACGTTCGAACTGGCCCGCGAGATTCGCAAGGAGACGAAGCCCATCCTCATCGCGGCCAACAAGATGGACACGCCGGAGGCACAGGCAAACTGGGCGGAGGTCACGACGGACGACGACTACGACCACCTCACCTTTGTCCCGACGAGCGCACACGCCGAGAAGGCACTCAAGAACGCCGCGGAGGGCGGCGTCGTCGACTACACGCCCGGCGACGCCGAGTTCGATATCGTCGGCGACATCTCCGACGAGCAGGAACAGGGGCTGGAGGCGATTGCCGACTTCACGAGCGAGTACGACGGCACCGGCGTCCAGGGTGCAATCGAGCGCGCGCTGTTCGACGTGCTCGGCGTCATGCCCGTCTTCCCGGGGAGCGCCAACGGGAAGGCCGACGAGGAGGGTGAGTTCCGCGACTGCTTCCTCCTTCCCCGCGGGTCGACCACCTCCGATTTCGCCTACCACATCCACTCCGACATCGGCGACGGGCTGCTCCACGGCATTGACTGCCGGACCGAGCGACAGGTCGGCGGCGACCACGTCCTCGACGAGCGCGACGTCATCGAACTGATCACGACGGCCTGATTCGGCAGACAGTTCAAGCGGATCCGGACCGTACTGGTGGTATGAGCGATGACGAGCTGCCGCTTCGAGAGACAGACCGAGCGATACCACCACAGTCGCCGGCAATCGCGCGACAGCTCGCAGCCACCGATCGCGAGTTGTGTCACTGTCTCAACTGTGGCCGACAGCTCGTCGCGATCAGACACGGCGATAGCTGTCTGTTTTGCGGGTCGAAGGCGGTCGTTATCGAGTAGCTACAGCGGGGTACCGGTGCCGTCGCCCTGACTCGCCGACGCGAGCAGTGAGTCGACTGGGTCGGTGTAGTCGAAGCCGGGGACGACACCCTCCATGTAGGTGCCTTCGACGTACTCGGCGAGCGCCTTCGCAACCGCGGGCGCGCGGTCGGCGTTTCCCCACGTGAATTCGAAGACGACGACCGCGTCGCCGAGCTCCTCGTGGACGTCGAGTCGGTCCAGCTCCAGATTATCGCGGATGGCATCGGGAGCATCCTCCATCCGGAGCGCGAGGGTGTCGAACCAGCCGGCCTCGAGATCCGGGCCGACCTCGCCGTCTACGACCGACGACAGCATCGGCGCGCGGACGACGACGGTGTACTCGTGTGCCCAGTCGTCGGTTTCGCTCGCCTTGACGCGGCTCTCGAAGGTGATAGTCGTCAGTTCGTACTCGTCGCCGTCGCGGTCGTAGGCATCGTGTGCGTCGAACGCGCGCTCGGCACTCTCGGGAATCGTCATCACGAGCGATTGGCGAGACAGGAACAAAAGTCGCACGTTGCCGTACTCCAGTGCATACGCCGAGCGAAGCGAGGCGTTTCACCGCGCCGACCGGCGGGAGGCGCGGCTACGGTTTTTATTGCAGGTTTTTGCCGCGAGCGGCTCCCACAGCGCGCCGAAGGCGCGCGAGGAAGCCCGAGTCGGCAAAAAAGTGCGGGGAGAGGGATTCGAACCCACGAACTCCTACGAGAGCGGATCTTAAGTCCGCCGCCTTTGGCCAGACTCAGCCATCCCCGCCTACCACTCTGTCGTCGCGCGCGTCGAAAAGCCGTTACGGTCGCCATTTAATACCGAAGACGTACCAGTCCCGTCGATGTAACGACGTAGCCCCGGGCCGCCACGGCGGGAGCGTGACCCACGGTCCGGGACAGCGGGGGGTCGCCTGTTCGCTACCAGTCGACGGAGAGCGTGCCGTCTCCCTCTGGGTCAGGGGCGATCTCCTTGTTCGTTCGGCGATCGATGACGTGGATGACGCCGCGGTCCTTCTTTGCCGGACACACCTCCGCGGCGCGGACGTTGTGGTCGAGGTCCTCCTCGCCGAAGAAGTAGGTGTTCGGCTTTGCAATCCCGGTGGAAAGCTCCATCTCCCAGTTGGTCGAGACCTCGGCACATTTCCCCGCGGCGATACACTTGTTGGCCTCGAAGACGAGTTTGTACGGTGCCTCGTCGACGGGCGGAGCGTCTGTCTCGCCGATTTCGCTCGGGTCAATCGTCTGGGCGTCGTCTGCCATACGGGTACGTGGAGCCGACGGGATTAGTCGGTGTCGGCTCCGGTGGCTGCGGCCTCAACCCGCCGGACCGCGTCGGGCTTGGCGATGATGTACAGTGTCTCTCCGGCCGCGAGCGTCCGCGTATCGGGGACGAGCGGCTCGGTCCCAGCCTGGCTGTGGACCGCGACGACCGTCACGTCGAGGGAACCGACCGCCTGACCGACGAGCGGCGACTCGGCCGCCAACGTGACCGTGGTGACCCTTCGGGGTCGCTCTTCCTGCCAGATCGTGCGCTGACGAGCGTCCCCTCGATGGCCGCCTCGCTCGTGTGGAGCGTGACGATATCACCCCGCGCCAGCCGGTCGGGACGAGCGCGTCGACGGAGACGGCTCGCTTGCCGGCGGGAATCCGTTTCGAGAGCGCTGACACGGGCGGCGCGGCGGCGACAGTCGCCTTCCCCTGCGCATCGATGGTGACCGCCGCGTCCGCGAGGTCGAACTCCGTTCGGAGTCGCTCTCTGAACCGCGCTTCCAACTCCTCCAGCCCGAGATCGGCGGGAAGCTTCCACGTCTCCGTCTTGATGCTGGCGCGGATATCGTCGGAAAGCGGCGGGTACGCTTCCATGTCGGCGATATCGCCGACAATTTCGAGCGCTACCTGTCCGCGCCCGCCGACGAACTCGACCACGTCGTTTGAGAGCGTCTGGGCCCGAAGCGCGGAGAGCGTAAATCGCCGCGGGAACGTTGCCCCCAGCGCGTCGCCCTTGGCGTGGGCGTACAGCGACAACATCAGAATGACGAGAATCGGGGTGATGATGACCGGACCCGTCGCTGACTGCGTGATGGTCTGGTCGGTGAGCGCGAGCAGTCCGCCGTTGACGCCAGCGAGCGCGAGCGACAATACGACGACACCGAAGCCGGGGATGCTCACGCCGGTGATGTACTTGAATCCGAAACCGAGACTAAACGCGACCAGCGTCGGCAACAGTCCGGTGAGGATACCGAGATAGACGCCTTGGAGTATCTCGGCGGGAAGCGCAGCCATACCCGCCACTCACGCGCGACCCAAATACAGCTATCGGACGGTTTATCCCGATTCCCGCGGTTCCAGCGGGTATGAGCGAGGGAGACGCATCGACGACACGACCGAAGCGGCTGGCACGCGTCCTCGGTGCCCAGGCTGCGCTGTGGCTCCCCGCACTCGTCGCCGTCCTCTCCGTCGTCACCGGCATCGTCAACATCGGTTCGATGAACGTCTCCGGACCGCTCGCACCGTACGTCTCGCCGACGGTCGAACAGACGGTCGGGTTCACCGGCGTGCTCACCGGCTTCCTGATGATGGCAGCCGCGTACGGGCTCCGAAACCAACTGCGTGTGGCGTGGATTCTCACGGTCATCCTGCTGCCCGTCACCGCTGTTCAGGGGCTGGCGCAGGCGAGTCAGTACTCCTATCCACTGGTCGTGGTTTCGCTCGTCTCCATTCCGACGGTGCTCGCGAATCATCGGCTGTTCGACCGGGAGTTCGACCTCTCGACGGCACAGCTCGCGTCGCTGCTCGCCGTCGTCGGCACGCAGGCGTACGGCACCATCGGCTCGTACGTGCTCCGCGAGGAGTTCACCGGCATCCAGTCGGTCACCGACGCCTTCTACTTCACGCTGGTCACTTCCTCAACGGTCGGCTACGGTGACGCCATCCCCGCTACCGCCTCCCCCGAAGCGCGGCTGTTCACGATGTCCGTCATCGTCCTCGGCGTCGCTAGCTTCGGTGTCGCACTCACCACCCTCGTCGGGCCGGCGATCGAGGCCCGCTTCACGAACGCACTCGGAATCATGAACGACTCTACACTCGACATCCTCGACAACCACATCATCGTGGTCGGGGTCTCAGACCTCACCGAACCGGTTATCGAAGAACTCGCCGCTGCCGCGACGCCCCCGCAGTTCGTCGTTATCACGCGCTCGTCCGAACGGGCACAGGAGTTTCGGGCCAAGGACATCGAAGTGGTCGTCGCCGACCCCTCCGACGAGGAGCCGCTCTCCCGGGTCGGTGTCGAGCGTGCCCGCGCGCTGGTGGCCGCCACCGACGACGACGCACAGGACGCGCTCGCGATACTCACAGCCCGCGAACTCAGCCCCGAACTGAACATCGTGGCGGCCGCCACCGAACGCGAGAACGCAAAGAAGCTCCGGCGAGCCGGTGCCGATACGGTCATCTCGCCGGCTGTCATCGGCGGGCATCTCCTCGTCCAAAGCGCGATGGAGACGGGCGACATGGAGTCGCTCGCCGCACAGATAATGGATGTGCCGGACGAAGACCAAATCGAGGTGGACGAAGATGGATAAACTCACCATCGGCGACCGGACCTTCGACCCCGACGATATCACCGACGCGCACATCTCCCACGGTCGCCGTGACTTCCGTCCGCTCGTCGCCGGAATGAGTCTCATCCTCCTCGCCGTGCTCGTCCCGACAGTCGGCGTCGCCGCTGGTGTCGACTTCTGGACGATAGCACCGGTCGGCGCCGGGCTGTTCGTGCTGTCGCCGGCCGCGTTCTATCTGTGGCTCCGGTCCTCGAAGGAAGTGCTCGTCGTCGTTGCCGACGACGAACTGTACCGGTTTGCCGTCGAGAACGTCGGCCAACACCGCGTGAACGAACTCACCGAGGAGTTCAGTAAATAAGCTCGTCGTCGGACTCGACCATGTAGAGAGTCCGACCCGCGATGTTGACGGCGTGGTCACCGACGCGTTCAAGATCGCGCACGGTGAGCAGGAACCGCGACACGTCGGCCATCAGCGCCTCGATCTCGGCATCGTCGCTGTCGGCTTCGATCTCCGTCTCGATGAGGTCGCGCACGACGACCGTGGAGGCGCGCTCACACAACTCGTCGATCTCGTCGTCGCGCTCTGCGACCTCGAACGTGCGGTCTGCGTCCTCGTCGTCGTACGCACCCATCGCGTCTTCCACCATCTCGATGACGGCATCGCCGATTGCCTGGATATCCACGTCCGGATAGCGGTCCTGCTCTGCGTCGAGGGTGTACTCCCCCAGATTTGTCGCGAGGTCACCGATGCGTTCGAGGTCGGTGATGATCTTGAACGATGCCGCGATGAATCGCAGGTCGCCGGCCACCGGCTGCTGGAGACTCAACAGGTCGATACAGTCGCTCTCTAAGTCGAGATACAGCTGATTGATCTCGCCGTCTCCTTCGATGACCTCCCACGCCAGCTCATCGTCCTTCTCTTCGAGCGCCGATAGCCCCGTGCGAAGTCGCTCGAGCACGAGCTCGCTCATGTACAGTACGTCCTCTTGAAGCTCGCCGAGCTTCGCCTGATACCCCTCTCGTGCCATATTCGTACGACTGCAGCGGAAGGAAAATACCTTTGGGTATGTCAATATATATGTTAGTATCTTGCGGCGGCTGCTGGTCTCAGGCGACCACGACGTCACGCCGCCACGCCGCAAACACGCGGACTCTACGTGAATCTGCACCGATGTGGATAAAAAGCGTTGCTCTGTGCTCTTGATATTTGACTATTCTACCGGGTATCTGTGAGTACTGCTAACTTTGACTATATAGTACGCACACGACTTATGGTTGTGCCCCGTGGACTCGTGGTATGGAGACACGGAAGGTGCAGGTGACGGGCGGATCGACGTACACGGTGAGTCTTCCCAAGGAGTGGGCGACGACCAACGGCATCAGTGGCGGGAGTGTCGTCGAGTTCCATCCCGAAGAGGGGTCGCTGTTGCTCACCCCTCGCAACGAGGAGGAACGCACCGAGGGAACCCTCGACATCACCGGGCTGACCGACGACCAACTGACGCGCGCGGTGATGATGATGTACGTGAGCGGCTTCGACGTCATCACCCTCGAAACGCCGCGTATCACCGCCGACCAGCGCCGGACGATCCGCCGGGCCGCACAGGGGCTGGTCGGGCTGGAGGTCATCGGTGAGACGAGCGAACACGTCCAGCTTCGGGACCTGTTGGACTCCTCGGAGCTGTCGATTCACAACGCCGTCACCCGGATGCGGCTCGTCGCGACGACGATGCTCTCTGACGCGGTCGACGCGCTCGTCGAGGACGACGCCGACCTCGCGACCGACGTGACACAGCGCGACGACGACGTGAACCGACTCTACTACATGGTGTCGCGCGTCTTCCGGTCGGTGCTGCGTGACCCGTCTGCGGCCGCCGAAATCGGCTTCGACCGCGAGACGACCTTCGATTACCACTCGTGTGCCCGCCAGCTCGAACGCGTGGCCGACCACGCCTCGAAGATCGCCGCCAACGCACAGACGCTCGACGCCCCGCCCGAAGACGTGGCGAGCGAACTCCAACAGCTCCACGAGGCCGCCGACACCGTCATCGAGCAGGCGATGGACGCCATGCTCGCCGACGACTCCGAGGAGGCGACCCGCATCGCGACCGAGGCCCACGAGGCCGTCACCGCCGTCGACGACCACGTCCGCGAGGCGGACACGCTCCTCCTCGATTTGGAGCCGCAGCAGGCGCAGCTGCTCGGACTCGTCGTTGACTCGCTGTCGCGGGCGGGCGACTACGGTGGCAACATCGCCGAGTCCGCACTCCAGAAGGCCGCGCCGAAGCCGTAGCTCACCGGCGCAAAAACAGGAGAACCGGAGTTACTCGACGAGAACGGCGTTGACCTGTCCGTCCTGTCCCGGGCGGGATGTGACGCGGGCGTCGCCCTCCGGCGTCTCGATGACGGCACCCTTCGTGATGATGTTCCGTCGGACGTAGTTCGGGTCGGCGTCGTTCTCGGCGACGTTCTCGATGGTGGTCGAGACGGTCTCGCCGTCGCCGGTCGCGACGGTCGCGGTGTCGCTCTCGATGGCACGGACCTTGGTGTTGCCGCCGCGCGTCTCGACGACCTTCAGCTTCTTGTCGCCGACGGTCGTCTCCGTCGGGGAGTTGCCGAGTTCGTGTTTTCGCTTCTTGTGGGTCGTGCGTCGCCGTCCGCCGGTTCGCTTCGTCGTGGAACGTCCGTGGCTCTTCATACCCGAATCTCGCCACTCGCAGACTTGAATCGTTCGACTCACACTCCGACAGCGACGGGAATAAAACGGCTCGCCATCTCTGGGCGGACATGAGCCTCCGTATCGCCGTCGCCGCCCCGTTCCTCGCGGCCGGTTCACGGTCGATGCCAGAGAGCAGTTTCGTCGTCGACTTGTCGCTTGACCGCGACTGGTTCTCGCCGGACCAGGCCAAGCGACTCGTCGATGTCGCCACCGGCGAGGGACTCCTCTCTCGCGAGGACGGCGAGCTACGCCCGACGTTCGACCCCGAGACCGTCGCCGTCCCCGACGGCTTCCACCCCGACGAGTCCATCCTCCAACAGCGGTCCGTCTTCGAGACCGTCCTCGACCGGTGTCTCGACCACGGCATCGAAAAACAGACCGCCGTCGCCGGCATCAACAAGCTCCAGGCGAATCTCGCGGTCACCATCGAGGCCGCGGCGGTCCTCTTTGCCCACAAGCGGGGTATCGACGTGCGGTCGGAGGCCGAGACCGCACTGGAGGAACTCTGATGGTCGAAGACCGCACCACGGACGGCACCCGCATCGCCGAACTGCTCTCCTCGGAGATTCACGGTCGGGAATCGGGGGCGCTCGGTTCGCTTTCCGTTACGGACGCCGACCGCGAGGTCGACCCGCGCGAGGACAGCGCGTACGTGTTCACGGTCTCGCGGGACGACGGGTCGGTCGCGACGGTCCACGTCCACCCGGACCGTATCCACCTCGAAGTCGCCACGACACCCGACCGCGTGGCCGAACTGGCCGGTGACCTCGGTCTGCGTGCCCGGCCGAAGGCCGTCGACCCGCCCCAGACGCTCGTCTTCATCGAGGACGGCGCAGAAGTCAAACGCGCGACCGACCTGCTCGCCGCGCTCGCGTAACGCCAACGGATTTACGCAAGTACGAGGAGAAACCCCCGTGGTTTAGCGCGGGGATGAATCCGACACCTCTCCCACAAACCACGTCCGACGTGCTGAACGGATGTGTTAAGCAAGTAGTCACCGTACTACCAGTCAACCGAGGCGGCCGGCCCGCCCTGCTAATCGGACAGTATCGGGATTCTCCGATTCCACGCAAAAGCATCCCGTTCTGTTGTGGATTTCGGGATGCAGGCAGTAAACGTATCTCTAAATCCCATGCCGTGATAGGAGTACCGGCTGGTTGGCACAGCCAGTAGTTGTCTTTTGAGGCGACTACAAACCGTAAACATCCCAACCCAGCGGTGCGGTGCCGTGGGAATCCTCGTGCTTCAGCGCGGGGAGGATGTCAAGCGTGGTTCCTGTACGGATACGGTATGCTGTCACAAGCTACGCCCGAGTCGGCTGCCGACTCCGCCACGCGGACGGCCTTCGTCGAGTTTCTCGACGGACTGGTCGGCGCGATTCCTCACATCCTCTCGGGTCTCGTCTTCCTCGTCGGCTCGTATCTCGTTATCAAACCCGCGTTGACCGTCACCCGATTCGTCCTCAGTCGGCTGTTGCCCGCCGAGCAGAAACTCATCGTTGACCTCTCGGTCGCGGTCGTCGGCCTGTTTCTGTGGTTCGGGGCCGCACTCGCCCTGCTCAAAATCGTCGGCTTGGGCGATATCGCGGCCAGTCTCGGCACCGCGGCGGGGTTCATCGGCTTGGGGGTCGCCTTCGCGCTCAAGGAGATGATCGCCGACACGGTCGCGGGCGTGTATCTGCTTCGTGACTCGGATTTCAACCACGGCGATGCCGTCACCACCGCCTCCGTCACCGGCACCATCGTCGATATCGACCTGCGGAAGACGCGGATTCGGGCCGACAACGGCGACCTCGTCGTCGTCGCGAACCGCGACGTGGAAAAGAAGTGGACGAACCAGACCGCCTCGACGAAGCCGGCCGAGTGAGCCGCCACGCAACGCAACGTTGTAGTAGTCGCCTCGCGCGCTCTCGATATGGCGTTCTTCGACGAGTTGGCCGCGCGTATCGAGACGACAGACAGCGTCGTCTCCGTCGGTCTCGACCCCGACCCGGACCGGCTTCCCGACTTCCTCGACGGCGACCTCCCGCGGTGGGGGTTCAATCGTCGCGTCATCGACGCGACCCACGAGCACGCGGCGTGTTACAAACCCAACGCCGCCTTCTACGAGGACCCCGACGGCTGGCGTGCGCTCGAAGAGACTGTCGCGTACGCCCACGGGAAGGGCGTCCCCGTCCTACTCGACGCCAAGCGCGGCGACATCGGGAACACCGCGCGCCAGTACGCCGGCGTCCTCGATACCGTCGACGCGATTACGGTCAATCCGTATCTCGGTGAGGACTCGCTCCAGCCGTTCCTCTCCCGTCGGGATGCGGGCGTGTTCGTGCTCGCGCGCACGTCCAACCCGGGTGCGCGCGACTTCCAGAATCTCGAAGTCGGCAACGACAAGCGACTCTACGAGTACGTCGCTCAACGCGCCGCCGAGTGGAGCGACGGTAACGTCGGACTCGTCGTCGGCGCGACTGCACCAGAAGAACTCGAAGCGGTGCGCGAACTCGTCCCCGACCTGCCCTTCCTCGTGCCGGGGGTCGGCGCACAGGGCGGGGACGCCGAGGCCGCCGTCGAGCACGGACTCGCCGGCGGGGTCGGGCTGGTGAACTCCTCGCGCGGCATCATCTTCGCCGGCGAGGAGGCGGGCGAGGAGTCGGCGTACTTCGATGCGGCCGGTGACGCTGCACGCCGGCTCAAGCGCCGGCTCAACGAGTACCGCTAGTCGACGCGGTAGGTGTCGACGCCGTCGTCGAAGCCGTCGTCGTCGCGCTCTTCGACGGGGTCGTGTGGACGACGAAGCTCCGCGGCGCACTCGGTGCAGTAACCGGAGTCGCGGTCGTAGTGCTCGTCACAGACGAGCTTGCCACAGCGGTCACAGCCGAACGATGCGTCACCGGTCGTGCACAGCTCACAGCCACCGGAGATGCTCATACTGGCGTTACACCGTGTGCGGGCAAAAGTGTAGGGCGGGTGAGCCGGGCGAGTGACTTACCACACCCACGGCCGTATGGAGGGTGTGAATCGCTCGTCGCTCGTCGTCGGGCTCATGGGTGTCTTCGCCGGTATGACCGTCGTCATGGTCCTGCTCGCGTTGACGCTAGGGAGTCCGGTCGTCTTCATCTTCGCGACCCCGTTTGCCGCGGCGACGTATCTGTTCTACCAGCAGGCGTCGGGAAAGATGCGCGAGCGCATCGAACAGCAGGCGCGACAGGCCCGAATGGCGAACGAACAGCGCCGCCGACAGGGTGGGGGGACACAGCCCGGCGAACAGGGGCGGACGCGCGGGAAGACCGGTGGGTTCGGTGCCGGTCCGCGCTTTGGCGACGCCAACACCCGGTTCGGTCGCCAGTCCGGCGCGGGCGGCCGGACGCGACAGGGCCAACGCATCGACTCTTCGACGCCTTCCGGCCCCTCGCGCACCGAGGCGGCAGACATCCTCGGGGTCGCGCCCGACGCCGACGAACAGGCCATCAAGCGAGCCTACCGCGAGGCCGTAAAGGAGAAACACCCCGACCGCGGCGGCGACGAGGAGGAGTTCAAGGACGTGACCGAGGCGTACGACCGCTTGACGGAGTAGCTTTTGTTGCTCCCGGTGTGAGCGAACGCATGCGCCCCCTCGCTGTCGATATCGACGGGACTCTCACCAGAACACACGACGACGTGGGGCTTGACCCGCGGGTGTTCGACGCACTGCGCGCCTATCACGACCACGCGCCGGTTGTCATCGCCACGGGGAAGGCGTTCCCGTTTCCGACCGCACTGTGTCGATACCTGAACCTCCCCAACCGCGTCATCGCCGAGAACGGCGGTGTCACGCTGTGTGAGTCGGCCGGTATCACCCACAACGGCGACCCCGAGGCCGCGCGTGCCGTCGCCGACGCCTACCGCGCGGCCGGCTACGATCTCGGGTGGGGGACTCCCGACCTCACGAACTACTGGCGCGAGACGGAGGTGGCCGTCGCGCTCGAGCAACCGTTCGAACCCCTCCAATCGCTCGCGACCGAACACGGACTGGAGGTCGTCGACACGGGCTACGCCTACCACGTCAAGGCTCCGGACGTCGACAAGGGTACCGGCCTGGAGACGATAGCCGCGGACCTCGGCTACGAACCGAGTGAGTTTCTCGCTATCGGCGACAGCGAGAACGACGCCGAACTGTTCGACATCGCCGGCGAGTCGTACGCCGTCGCCAACGCCGACGACACCGCGAGGGCGGCCGCCGACACCGTCACCGAGGCGGGCTTTGCCGACGGCTTCTTGGAGGCACTGGACGAGGCCTCGGTCGATGCCGCTCCGTGACTCCCCGCTGCTCGCGCCGCTTTTGGCCGCGAGCATCTGGGGTGGGATGTACGTCGTCTCCAAGTGGGGGTTCGCCCAGATTCCGCCGCTGACGCTCGTGACGATGCGGGCAGTCCTCGGCGCGGCGGTCCTGCTCCCTCTCGTCTGGGTCGTGAAGCCGCCGCGTTCCTTCTCCCGGCGGGACTGGCGCGGCTTCGCCGGGCTGGCCGCCCTGCTGGCGGTGTCGCTCGCGGCCCAGTTTCTCGGGACCGACCTCACGACCGCGGCACAGGGGTCGCTCATCACCGTTCTGACACCCGTGTTCACCGTCGCGCTCGGGGTGGCGGTGCTTGGTGAATCCCTCGGCTCGCGGAAGGCCGTCGGCATCCTGCTCGCGACCGTCGGGACGGGGGTCGTCCTCGCTGGCCGGTACACGCTGGCGGACCTCGCCTCCGACGCGCTCGTCGGTCCCACGCTTCTTGTCGTCGCTGCCGCCACGTTCGCCGGCTACACGGCCTTCGGCAAGCGACTGATTCGGACCTACTCGGCGCTGGAGACGGCGACGTACGCGACTGCGCTTGCCGTCCCGCTGTTCGCGCTCGGTGCGCTCGCGGAGCTGACGCTCACGGACGCCTCGCTCGGCGCTATCGCGTGGTCGCCGGCGCTGGTCGCGGCGGTCGCGTACCTCGGCGTCGTCTCGACCGCGCTGGCGTGGTATCTGTGGTACAAGGGCATCGAGCGGGCGGCCGCCTCGACCACCGCGGTCGCGTTCTTCGCACAGCCGGTCGTCGGTATCGCGCTCGGTGGGCTACTCCTGAACGAGGCCATCGGGCCGGCACTCGTCGCAGGCGGGGTTGTCCTCGCGGTCGGCGTCGGGCTTGTTTCGACAGCCTGAGGCCCGAGGAAGGCTTTAGTCCCGGCGGACGCTACCAGTTATCAATGAGCGCGGACCGCGGCACGCTTGATTTCGCCCTCGAACACGGTGAACGCGAGGACGGAAGCGTGGAGTTCAAACAGCGACTCACCCGCGGCGTCCACCTCGCCGACGGCCGCATGGAGTCACTCGCCGCACAGCTTCGCCACCGCGTCCTCTCGGGCGACGGCGAGGCAACCTACGCCGTCGGCGTCACCGACGACGGCGGTATCGCGGGCATCGACCCCGACGCCTTCTCCGAGACGATGGACGTGCTCTCGGTCCTCGCCGAGGAGGCCGGCGCACACATCGACGACGTACAGACGTGGAGCGCCGGCGACGCCGACGACAGCGACACCGAGGGTCTCATCGGCGTCGCGACTCTCAAAGAAGGGGCTGTCTTCGACAGCGACGACGACCACATCGTCGTCGGGACGGCCGGCCACGTCGACCACGGGAAGTCGACGCTCGTCGGCTCGCTGGTCACCGGCGACCCCGACGACGGGCAGGGCGGTACGCGGTCGTTTCTCGACGTGCAGCCCCACGAGATGGAACGCGGGCTGTCTGCGGACCTCTCGTATGGCGTCTACGGCTTCGACGAGCAGGGGATGGCCGTCCGGATGGACAACCCCGACCGCAAGAGCGACCGCGCGGGCGTCGTCGAGGAGGCGGAACGGCTCGTCTCCTTCGTCGACACCGTGGGCCACGAGCCGTGGCTCCGAACTACGATTCGGGGGCTCGTGGGACAGAAGCTCGATTACGGACTGCTCGTCGTCGCGGCCGACGACGGTCCGACCAAGACCACCCGCGAGCATCTCGGCATCCTGCTCGCGACCGACCTGCCGACGATGGTCGCGATTACGAAGACGGATATGGTGGCCGACGAGCGGGTCGCCGAGGTGGAACGCGAGGTGGAGCGACTGCTCCGCAACGCCGAGAAGACGCCGCTGTCAGTCGAGCGCCACGGCGTCGACGCCGCCGTCGAGGAGATCTCTCCGCAGGTCGTCCCGGTGGTCAAAACGAGCGCCGTCACGATGGACGGGCTTCCCCTGCTCGATGAGCTCTTCGAGCGACTCCCGAAGACCGTCCAGACCGCCGGCGACTTCTCGATGTACA
>Ga0209945_1000010_pt1 | contig 76491 bp, 86 predicted proteins | sample SalPonR2_A_D2_MG_FD_185703 | JGI IMG/M metagenome (GOLD analysis project Ga0209945, IMG submission 185703) | Salt pond soil microbial communities from South San Francisco under conditions of wetland restoration - Salt Pond MetaG R2_A_D2_MG... ...
CCCCGGCCGACTCCACGAGCGTTATCCCCCTCGCCCCGCTACGGGTGGTATGTTCGATTCTCGCCCCGACCGTGACGCCGAGGTCGTCCTCATCGGCCGCTCCAACGTCGGGAAATCGACCCTGATGCGCGAAATCACGGGCCACACCTTCGACACCGGCCAGAAGCCGGGCGTCACTCGCCAGCCCAACCACTACGACTGGACCAGCGAGGACTTCGTCATCTCGGACCTCCCCGGCTTCGGCTTCATGGCCGGCGTCCCCGACGACGTACAGGACGACATCAAGACCCACATCGTCCAGTATCTGGAGGAACACGCCGACAAGATTCTCTGCGGGGTCATCGTCCTCGACGGGAAGGCCGCCGTCGATATCATCGACCGCCACTCCGGGCCCGACGAGATACCCCACACCGTCGAGATGTTCGGCTTCTGTCGCGAACTCGGGATTCCGGTCGTGCTCGCGGTCAACAAGATGGACAAGGTCGACGACCGTGACGAGCGACTCAACGAGATCTGTGACCGATTCGGGCTGTTCCCGCCATGGAAACAGTGGGAAGGCGAGACGATTGCCCCGATTACGGCGAAGACGGGGAACATCGACGCGCTGAATCAGGCCGTCCGGCATCATCTGCACGAGGCGAAACGCGACGACCTGTTCAAGTTCTTCTAACGCACCTTTTTGCTGCGTCGGGTGTCCTCGGCGCGGCTTCGCCGCGCCTGTGGGCACCACTCCTTGCAAAAATCTGCTCCAAAAACCGCAACGCAGCCGCGCCTTCGGCGCGGTGAACCGCTCGCTCCGCGAGCGGATGCTGGCTCGGTTTGCTCGGTAGACCCAGTTACGCCTCCGTACTCGTATTTCTGTTCTCGTCCGTCGTGTAGCAGGACTTGATCACTACCGCGTGAATCGAGAGGGTGCGTTACTCTAGCAGACGCTCGAACGCCTGTTCGAACCCGTCATCTTGACGGAAGGCTCACGTAGCCCTATCGCGGTCACTACGTGGCAGCCTTCACCACTGCCATCGTGTTGGAGTACGTCACACGATATCTGCGAGTATGGACTCTAGCTGCTCGTCCAGCTTTCCGACCTGTAGGATTCCGATACCATCCTGATCGCTGAGTGGCTGTGTCTCGCGTTCCGGCATATCCTGTACGACGAGCAGACCGTTCGAACCGTCACCGAAGAATGCGCCGCCCGCCTCGCTTCCATTCACGTATTCGCCGTCCTGTCTGAGGAATGCAAGATACTCCAGCGTCTCCTTGATGCCGCTTCGAATGGTGTCGACCCGCGTCGAATTCTTCACCTCGGTAATAAAATACTCGTAGCTTCCAGCATCCTCGTCGACAACTTCGAGAACGATTACGTCTGGCCGACCGGTGTGGTTCTGGAACTGCTGTCCGAAGTAGTCACGAGCGACACGCTGTGCCGCCCGCTGAACCGCTTCTGTCCGCGATAGCTCCCCGTCGGACTTCTCTTCTGGTACAGATCGAAAGGAGAGACCACGGTCTCCTCCAGAGGTGTCGTGGTACAGTACAATCTCTTTCGGCCCTGAGAGTCGCGCGATCTCCTGTCGGCCAGACTCGATTGTCGAGACTGTGAACTCCCCACCGTGGAGGTCTTCGATAGTCGCAATGAACCGAAATAGCACGTATAATTCGAGCAGTGTTTCCTCGTCGTCTGGCGTGATTGCTGTCTGTTCGAGGAGATTCCGAACTGCGGTTGACTCCCCTCGGTGAATTGCCCGGTACTCTCGAACGAGTCCTGCCGCCTCCCGGTACACCGGCTGCCGTGAGTTTTCGCTGCTCACTATCATCCGGTCTGTCGGCTCGTACTGCTCTGGATCCCGAATCCGTCTGACGTGGACGTTCCGCTCCATAATTTTCTGAAGTTCCAAGAGAAGTTCCTCCTCGCCGCGCCACGCCTCGTTCACCCACTCGTACTCGCTGTCGAGATACTCCTGTGCGTTCTCCACGGCCTGATACACCGTCGCGAGCAGTCGCTTGAGGACGATGTTCTCGTCGGTGTCGTACGTCTCGGTTCGCGTATCACAGACGAACAGCGAACGGTCTCCCGGACTCTGCGTGCTTCGGACACGCGCTGTCTGTGACCAGTTTACTTTCCCTCGGACCGTCCCGCGTGCCGTCCGTGTCCTGCTCTCCGTTGAGGTCTCAAGCTGCCGGAGTCGCTGTGGTAACTCACGGACGAACGCAACTACGTCATCACGGAGAACGAAGTGAAGATCGATTAGCGTTTGATAATCGTCAAATCGATTGGCCAGCCCCTCAGGTTTGAGCGACTCGACCAGTACGTCATCAGAGAGGTGACCGTGCATCACGTATCCGAGTACGTCCTGCGTCAGTCTGTCGAGAAGCTCTTGACGGTTCATTCGAGTGGAATCTGAAGCACCTCAGACGCGACCTGTCGCAGTATCGATTCATCGACTCGTGTCTCGAATAGCTGTTGGACGATTTCTTTCCGCTGTGGTATACCTTCCAACTGCGGAAGAACGTAGCTTGCGACGGCCTGCGTGGTCTTCTCCTCTATCGTCGCCGGCTCCATCGCGCTCATCATCTCCAACATATCTTTCACGACAGCTGGACCAATCGCTCGGTCGTGGCTGTTCATCGTTCGCCATACCGTTGCGACGGCGGCTTCGTCCGGCTCCGTCGTCTCGATATCCCAGAGTTCAACGTACTTACTGATTGCCTGTTCTAAGTCTCCGGTCGGGGGGCCAACACGGACGAAAGTAAACCGTCGCATAAACGCGTAGCTCATCTCGTACAACGAGGTCTTATCGTAGCTGTTCATTGTCGCCAGTAGTCGCCACGACTCGGGAACGACATACTCGTGAGACGCCGGCTGACTACTCCAGTCGACTCGGTCCGCCGGAAGAATCTCCACCTCCGACCCCGCTTGCTGGAACGGCAACTGCACCGGCTGTCCGGACAACACAGTAAACAACTGTCCGAACGCCTTGTCGATGTCTGCTCGGTTTATCTCATCGATGACGAGCAGTTCGTTTCGCGCGTGGTCGCCGTTCGGAAGTCGCTCCAACACCTGCCCCGGAACGAAGTCGAGCGAGCCTCCCGCTTCGTCACGTGGCATATATCCACCGACGGTATCGAACGTAGACCAATCGGCCGTCGCAGTCGATATTTGATAGTCGGTGTACTGGTCGTTGTGGAGCAACGCCTTACACGTGTTCTCGGCTAACTCTGTCTTTCCAGTGCCGGGCGGACCAGTGAAGATGACGTGTTTTCCCGACCGGACTGCTGACTCAACCGCACTCCGTATCCGTCGCCGTTCCTCTGAATCGAAATAGAGACCGTCGAAGAGTGCATCCCCGTCAAGCGTGATTCCGTCCCGCTTTCGGAGATGGTCGAATGATTGACTCGCGGTCTCCGGTTCTTCCACCGATTCCGCCGACTCAACGTTTCGGTTCCGGTACCGAACAGTCGTGAGTGGTTCCGACTGGAGTAGACGTAGATGCTGTTGACCGTCGCTCGGTGAACTGAACGAACCCATCACGGGGAATCTGCTTCCCGTCTCTTCTTCGATTTCGCTCAACGTCAGTCGATTGTGTAGTAGCGATTCGATATCGTCGTGTATCTGCTCGTGGGATTTTGATTCGATTTCTGCTCCAGAAATCCCACCAATATCCCCTCGCCAGTGTGTCGCTGTCAGTTCCACGATGTACGGGAATGCGTTCTCGCCTGCCTCAACTTCCGAGCGCCACAGTGGATACTCCTTGGTGCGTTTTGTTCCTGCGACACCGTAGCCGACGATTCCAGAGTCCCAGTTCCCGTCGTGTGTGTCGGAGCCGGTCGAGTGAAACAGAATCAAGTCTCCAGCAGAGAGTCGGTCCCAACTGCTCTCGTTGTCGGACGTGAATCCCCAGATACCGGTGTTAAGTGTCGTGAGCCAGTGATCTGGTGGCCCCGTCGCCTTGAAAATCGCAGCATCGTCTTCGAAATCAGAGAGTGTCGGCTCGGTCATACCTTCTTCGCGTCCGTACGGGGCTTATGTTTTCCCGTCATCTGCGTGTCTGGTCCCTCGTCCAACGGTCCGTGTCCGTTGATATCCCACCCGGGACCAAACTTACGGTACAGCGGCTCCACCCTTCGGCTAATGCCATCCCTCCGCATGGCCGAGCCACGATGAGCCAGCACACAACCGCGACGGCTGGCGAGACGGCTCGCCGCGTCATCGACAACATCGGAGAGGTCATCGTCGGAAACGAGAACAGTATCGAACATCTCGTCGTCGCGCTGCTCGGTCGCGGCCACGTCCTGCTCGAAGACGTCCCGGGCGTCGGGAAGACGATGCTCGCGCGCGCTGTCGCCACCTCCTTCGAGTGTGAGTTCAAGCGCGTCCAGTTCACGCCGGACCTGCTCCCGGCGGACATCACCGGCGTCAACGTCTTCGACCAGGCCGACCAGACGTTCGAGTTCCGGCCCGGGCCGGTGTTCGCGAACGTCGTCCTCGGCGACGAGATCAATCGCGCGCCGCCGAAGACGCAGGCCGCGCTGCTTGAAGCGATGGAGGAGCAACAGGTAACGGCCGACGGGACGACCCGGACGCTGCCGGAGCCGTTCTTCGTCGTCGCGACCCAAAACAGCGTGGAGCGGGACCGCACCTACGAGCTTCCGGCCGCCGAACTCGACCGGTTTGCGGTGAAGCTCTCGCTCGGCTACCCCGACCCCGACGACGAGACAGAGATTCTCGGCCGCGTGGTCGGCGAACACCCGATCGAGACCCTGGAGCCGGTCGCGACGACCGAAGACCTCGTCGCCGCCCAAACAACGACCGCCGAGGTGACCGTAAGCGAGGAGGTTCGCGACTACGTCACTCGGCTGGCGGGTTACACGCGCGAGAACGCGCAACTCGGCGTCTCGCCGCGGGGGTCGGTCGCGCTGTTGCAGGCCGCACAGGGTCGCGCCGTCCTGAACGACCGCGACTACGTCCTCCCCGACGACATCCAACAGGAGACGAGACCGGTGTTCACCCACCGGATCCGCGTGGCCCGCGGCGAGGGCGACCCCGGAGACGTGGTGGTGTCGGCACTCGAGGCGGTGCCCGTCGAGCGATGAGACCGACGCGGCGTGGCTACGCGACGCTCGCGCTCGTCGTCGTCGCGTTGTGGGCCGGGCTGACGGCGGGTCCGCGGTCGCTGAACGCCGTCGTGATGCCGGCGCTCGTCGCCGTCGGCTACGGGTGGCTCTCGCTCCGCCGGCGCGCGCCGCCGACGGTCACGCGGTCACAGCCGACCCCCGGCTTTCCGGGAGAGACGCGGGATATCACCCTCCGAACTGACGGCGCCGGCCCGGTGACCGTCACCGACAGCGTCGGCGAGCGACTCGCGCGCCGCGGCGACCGTCCCGACGGGTACAGCGTCGAGCTCACGGAACGCGGCGTCGGCCGACTCGGTCCGGCGACGACGACTGAGACCGACGTGTTCGGACTGCTCTCGCGCACGGCCGAGCGCGGCGACCCGACGGACCTGCTCGTCTATCCGGCCGTCGAGCCGCTCGCTCCGTCCCGACGGTTCGCCGGCCTGGTGGACGAGGCCGGGTCGCCCGAACGGGACGCGTTCGCCTCGCTTCGCGAGTATGTCCCCGGTGACCCGCTCCGGAACGTCCACTGGCCGTCGTCGGCGAAACGGGAACCGGGGGAACTCGTCGTCACGGAGTACGCCGCTCCCGACGAGGGCGGTATCACCATCGTCGCGGCGAGTGACGCCGACAGCGCGGACGCGATGGCGACCGCCGCAGCGAGCGTCGCCGTCCACCTACTCGACCGCGGACTCACCGTCGGGCTGGTCGCGCCCAACGGCCGGGTCCCGGAACGCCGCGGGCCGACGGCCCGCACCGATATGCTGGCGCTGCTCGCTCGTGCCGGTCCCGGGCGGCCGGCCGACGAGGGCGACGTTCGAATCGACGCGGCGACGGAGGAGACGACCATCACCATCGCCGAGGAGTCGTTCACGTTTACCGAACTCACGGGGGCAAACGCATGAGCGGTCGCGAACGACCGCGCGGGCGACTCCCCGAGGGTCGAGTGCGGACGCTGTTCGAGGTAGACCGCCCCGACAGAGTGCTCGCGACCGGCGGGGTCCTGCTCGTCATCCTGACGTATCTCGCCGTGCTCGACCGTATCGTCGTCGTGGCCGACGGCTCGGGGTCGGTCCCGGTGTTGGCGGCCCTCTCACTCGCCGGCGGGACGGCCCTCGCCAGACTCGTCCGGCCGCGGTGGGCGCTCGTCTGTTTCCTCGCGCTGGTTGCCGTCGGCACCCAACAGTACGTCGCCTCGCTCCCCGCGACTGTCGCGCTCGGCGAGAACCTGGGACCGTTCGTCGGCGACACGGTGTCGCTGCTCACCGGGATGTCGATTCTCCGCATCATCAACGCGGACATCTGGGCGCTGACGTTGACGCCGGCACCGACGGTGTTCGCGTGGTATCTCGCGGTGCGTCGCCGCTACGTCGCCGGCGCGGCCGTCGCCGGGAGCACGCTCGGGCTGCTCGTGTTGACCGGCGACGCCGGCGCGACGACCACCTTACTCGGTGCGGTCGGGGTGGCCGCCGCGACCGGCTTCGGCACCGTCGAGGCGACGCCGACGGCCGTCGACGCGAGCCGCCGGTCCGTACTCGTCGGTCTGGGGGGTGCGGTCGTCGGCGCGTCCGTCCTTGACGTGGTGCCGAGCGAGCGTGCCGGCGTCGGCGGCGACGGACTCGGCGGGTTCGGCGGGGACGCGACCACGACCGAGGCGAATCTGCTCGCCGACAGCGAGTCGCTCCAGATCCAGGGATCGATTTCGCTCTCGCCGACGGTCAGATTCCGGGTCGAAAGCGAGCGGGTCGGCTACTGGCGTGCGCTCTCCTTCGACCGTTACTCCGGGCGCGGCTGGATCCGAACCGGCGAGATGGAGCCGTACGACGGCACTACGGCCCCGCCCCCGGGACCCGCCGAACGCGTCCGACAGGAGGTCACCCTCGCCGGACAGCTCGGCCGGCTCCCGGCGCTGTGGAAGCCCGTCGAGGTCGACGTACCCGCGAGCGTCGACGCGTACCAGGACGGCAGCCTCGCGCCCACGCGCTCGCTCCGGGAAGACGAGTCGTACACCGTCACCTCGGCCCGTTCAGAGGCGACGCCGGCGGACCTCCGGTCCGCGCCCGAGCAGTATCCCGACAGCATCGAACAGCGGTATCTCGCGCTTCCGGGCGATTTCCCGTCGCGGGTTGCCGACCGCACGGCCGATATCGTCGGCGACGCCGCGACCGCCTACGATGTCGCGAACCGAGTTGAGGCGTGGCTCGAAGCGAACCGCGACTACTCGCTCGACGTGGACCGACCGGGCGGCGACATCGCCGACCAGTTCCTCTTCGAGATGGACGCCGGCTACTGTACCTACTTCGCGACGACGATGGTCGCGATGCTCCGGACGCAAGACATCCCCGCACGGTTCACGGTCGGCTACACGCCCGGCGAACGGGTCGGCGAGTCGTCGTGGGTCGTGCGCGGCTTCGACGCCCACGCGTGGGTCGAGGTGTACTTTCCCGGCTACGGCTGGCAGCAGTTCGACCCGACGCCGGCCGGCCCCCGCCGACTCAACGAACAGCAGCGACTCGAACAGGCGCGCCTCTCCGACGAGGACAACGTCGACACCAACGAGACGGGACCGGGCGAGTGGTCGCCGACGCCGACCCCGACGGCCACCCCGGAAACCACGGTATCGTCCGGCGACCGAACGGCGACGGCGATTCCACAGCGCAGCGGCGTGGCACCGCCGGGTCTCTCGGAGTCCGACCCGACCACACCGACGCCGACCCCCGGTGGCGCGGCCGGGTCGGTCACCAGCGAGCAGGCCGCACTCGCGGTCGTCGCACTCGCCGGCGGCGTCGCCGCCCTCCGGCTCGCGGGCATCGACGAACTCGCCTACCGGGCCGTGTGGCTCCGCTATCAGCCGCGCAACTCTCCACTCGAAGATGTCGAGCGCGCCTACGCGCGTGCCGAGTACGCGCTCGAAGCGCGCACGCGGACGCGCCGGCCCGACGAGACCGTCCGCCAGTACGCCGCGGCCGTCGGCGACGAGCCGTTCCAGCGGCTCGCGCGACTGTACGAGCGGGCGATGTACGCGGAGACGGCGAGCGAGTCGGACGCCGACGACGCAGTCGAGCTCGCGGCTGTCGTTGTCGGCTCGTGACCGCCGCTCCCGACAGTGTTTAATAGCGCCGTTCTGTAGGTCTTTGCGTAATGTCGGAAGTCTGCTCGACGTGTGGATTGCCCCAGGAACTCTGCGTCTGTGAGGACGTCGCCAAGGAGTCCCAAGAGATCACAATCCGCATTGACGAGCGCCGCTACGGGAAGGAGGTAACGATTATCGAAGGGTTCGACCCGAAGGACGTGGATGTGGATTCACTCTCGTCGGACCTCAAATCCAAGTTCGCCTGTGGAGGGACGGTCGAGGACGGCCAGATCGAACTCCAGGGGAACCACACCGGCCGTGTGGAGGACTTCCTCCGCGACAAAGGCTTCAACGTCGCCTAACACTCTCTCTGTCGTTCGTCTTCTCGACTCGGCCAGCGACAGGTGGGTCAGAAGGGCGGCTCCGCGCTCGGCCCCTCGTCGCTCGGCCCGGACGACTCCAGTTCGTAACCTGCCTGCTCCCAGCCGGTGAGTCCGGATTCGAGCGACTCGACGCGGCCACTCGCCCCCTCGTAGGAGTCGATGAGGCGAGCGGCCTGTACCGAGGACTTGCCGTGTGGACAGACGGTGACGATGCGGTCGGTGCCGTTCAGCTCCTCGATGCGACCAGACAGCTCCGGGAACGGGATGTTCTCGCTGCCGGGGATGTGGCTCCGGTCGAAGGCGACGGGCGACCGGATGTCGATGATGCGCGGATCTTCGCTGTCGCGCAGTTCAGATAGCTCTGCGGGAGTGACTTCGCCGTCCATACCGTCGGTACGCGCAGCGGAGAGAAAAGCGACCGGGTTACGCGCCCGCCTTCTGCAGGGCGCTCTCGATGTCGTCGCGCTGGGTGACGCCGACGAACCGCTCGACGATACCGTCGTCGTTCTCGATGACGAGCGTCGGGAGCGAGCGGACCTGATACTCGTTTGCAGTCTCTTGGTCCTCGTCGACGTTCACCTTCTCGAAACCGACCTCCGGGTAATCCTCGGAGATCTCTTCGAGAATCGGGTCTTGCGTCTTACACGGACCACACCAGTCCGCGTAGAAGTCCTTCAGATTGACACTCATGCCTATCTGGCGTAGACGAGCCGCGGTGTAAAACCTTTCGCGGCTGGCGCTCTCGGCCCATGACACAACGCTTAGGTTCCTGCGCTCGGAGTGTATAGTATGAGCAGTGGACAAAACTCCGGCGGCCTGATGTCGTCTGCGGGACTCGTCCGGTACTTCGACAGCGAAGACCGCAACACGCCGACGATTGCCCCACAGACGGTCGTCATGTTCGGGCTCCTCTTCGGGGTCCTCGTCATCGTCCTGAACGCGCTGGCATAACGGACCCGCGCGCTTTTCTCGCCGTCGTTCTTACCCTCGCGTATGACTCTCACAGCCGGCGTCATCGCCGTCCAGGGCGATGTGTCGGAACACGCCGCCGCCATCGAGAAGGCAGCCGCCCGCCACGACCGAACCGTCGAGGTGGTGACGATTCGCGACGCCGGGCTCGTCCCCGACTGTGACCTCCTGTTGATTCCCGGCGGCGAGTCGACGACAATCTCAACGCTGCTCGCCGAGGAAGGCATCGACGAGGAGATTCGCGCTCACGCCGCGGCCGACAAACCGATTCTCGCGACGTGTGCCGGTCTCATCGTCCTCGCGGCCGACGCCAAAGACGACCGCGTCGCCACCCTCGACCTGCTCGACGTGACCGTCGACCGCAACGCCTTCGGGCGGCAGGCCGACTCCTTCCAGACCCCGCTCGACCTGACGGGCCTCGACTCGCCGTTCCCGGCCGTCTTCATCCGCGCGCCGGCAATCGACTCCGTCGGCCCCGACGTGTCGGTCCTCGCGCAGTGGGACGACCGCGTCGTCGCCGTCCAGGACGGCCCGATTGTCGCGACGGCGTTCCACCCTGAACTCACCGAGGACGCCCGCATCCACGAACTCGCCTTCTTCGCCGAGGGGTAACCACTTCCCGCCAGCGCCCCTCTCTCGGGTATGGACGCAGCTATCGACGGCGTACACGTCGCGGACACGCCCTCCGGGCAGGTGCCGGTCGTCCTCGTCGGCGTCGCCGACACGACCGACGTGCTCCCCATCTTCGTCGCCTTCGAGAAGGCGCTGGCGATTCGCCGTGGACTCGACGCCGAGGACACGCCCCAGCCGTTCACCCACGACCTCCTGCTTGACGCCGTTGAGGAACTCGGCGGCCGCGTCGAAGCAGTCGAGATAACCGGACTGGAGGAGGGGACCTACATCGCGGAACTCCGGCTGGCGACGCCCCGCGGGTCGGTCACGCTCGACGCGCGCCCCTCCGACTCGCTCGCGCTTGCGGCCCGGACCGGCGCACCCATCTCCGTCGCCCGGTCGGTGTTCGACGCCGGCAAGCGCGAGACCGATGCGTTCACCGACCTGCGGGACATTCGTGCGGTCACCGAATGACCGACGACACCCTCCGCGAGCTGTTCGACCTCATCGAATCGCGCAAAGCCGAGCTGCCCGACGACTCCTACACCACCCGGCTGTTCACTCACGAGAAGGGCCAAAACTACGTGCTGGAGAAGCTGGGCGAGGAGACGACGGAGACGATTCTCGCCGCGAAAGACGACGACGGCGAGGAGCTCGCGGCCGAGTCCGCCGACCTCGTCTACCACCTGCTCGTCCTGCTGTCGATGCAGGAGCTCGATTTGGACGACCTCCTTGAGGAACTGGAGCGGCGCTGACTACTCCGCCGGTTCGAACCGGTACGTGAGCACGTCCGCGTCGTCGTCCCACTCGAAGCCACCGGGGTGGGCGCGTTTCATCCGCGACTTGTACGCCGACAGCGACGGCGACCCCTCGCGTTCGGCGTCGCCATCGGTCATGTCGCCGAGCTTCCGCTCCTCGATCTCGACGACGGTGAAGCTGTCACCGTCCACGACGAAGGTGTCGCCCTCGTCGGCGTAGCGAGTCCCGGCACCGCGGGTCAACTGCGTGATTTCGCCATCTGCGACCGCATCCATCACGCGCTCGTTCGGAAGTAGATCGCCGGCGTCGATTTCTGCCATACCCGTCGTTGGGTCGCCCGGGACAAAAACCTCGCCACGCTCGCGCTGTGAACGCGACACACACGGGCTGAGGCCCCAACGAACGTGTTTTACGCGTCGATAGGGTAGGGTGGGTAATGACTATCTTCGAGTCGCTCCCCACCACCCCTCGGTCGGAGGAGCTCATCGACAAGGCGTTTTCCCGGGCCGCACGCGCGGGCAACGCCAAACACGGCATCGAAGCCCAGGAGTCGATGCTCCAGACCGCGGGCAACATCCTCTCTGACAATCTCGGCAATGTCGTCACCTCGTGGCCGGATTTCGACCTCGTGGACCCGTTCTACCGCGACCTCGCGGACGCCATCGTCGCGCGCGAGGACCTCGACGTGGACGCGCTCCGCCAGCACCTCAACGAAGTGATGTGGGCCTCCCGACAGGTCGAGAACATCAAACAGGAGTACCACGGCCGCATCCGCAACGCCGACCCCGACACGGCACGCAAACTCCGCAAGCAGGCCTTCGCCCGCTTTGCGGACGTGACCGAGTCCGTCGAGGACGACCTGCTCGCCATCGCCGACGCGCGCGAGGAACTCCGCACGCTCCCCGATATTCGGCCGGACGAGCCGACCATCGTCGTCGCCGGCTACCCCAACGTCGGGAAGTCGTCGTTCGTCAACCGAGTCACGCGCGCGTCGAACGAGGTGGCGACGTACCCGTTCACGACCCGCCAGCTTCGGGTCGGTCACTTCGAACGCGAGCGCATCCGCTACCAGCTCGTCGACACGCCGGGCGTGCTCGACCGACCCGCCGAGGAGCGCAACGCCATCGAGTCACAGGCCGTCAGCGCGCTGGTCCATCTGGCCGACGCCGTCCTCTTCATCGCCGACGCGAGCGGGAACTGCGGATACCCGCTCGAATCGCAACTGGAACTACGCGACGAAATCGAGGAGCTGTTCGCGGAACCTTCCGTCGGCGACTCGCCTGTCGACGACGCCGAGGACGGAATCCCCGTGCTCACCGTCTGCAACAAGAGCGACGAGTCCCGCGAGATGGACGCCGACCTCTACATGAGCGTCGAGACCGACGACGGCGTCGAGGCGGTGCTCGATGCCGCGGTCGAGGCCGTGGGCTATGAGTTCGAACTCCCGTACGACGGCTGAGCTACCGACGAGCGCCCCGCCTGAGTCCGACCTCGGTCGCCAGCAGCGCGCCCACAGCGAGCATGACGACAGCTGCCTCGCGCGGTGTCGTCAACAGCCCCAGCGAGACGATGAGCGTCGTCGCACACGCCGGCGCGTGCCGGTAGTCGCTCGCCACCATTCCGGCGGTCGTGCCGAGGACGGCGAGGAACGCGCTCGCGGCGAGTCGCCCACCCGCGAGCGACCCGGCGACCGGCTGTGTCGTGAGGACGAGCCCCGACGCGAGCAGGTGATAGGAGACCAGCCCGACAGCGAGTCAGATGAGGTGACCGCCGAAGACGCGGCTCGGTTGGCTCGTGTCGGCGTCGGGACTCACGGCGAGCACGTACGCCGACGGGCCGAGACTCGGGAAGACGAACGGTAATCCCGAAAGCCACACGACGAGCGCGAGCGGGACGAACAGCGTGGCGACCCGGGCCGCACCGACGAGTGCGCTCGGTCGCCGACCCTACCAGAACTTCACGCCGAGATCGTGGAGTCCCTCGTTCTCGCTCGCGAGATTGATGAGCAGCGGCGTGAGCGCTTCGACCTCCGAGGCGTTCGCCAACCCGCCCACGTCGAGCGGACGCAGCCCCTCGATTTCGGCTGCAAGCTCCATCACCGTCGCCTTCGCGCCGTCGTCGTCACCGAAGACCGGCGTGTCCCAGTCGAACTCGGTGTCGAGGTCGGTGAGTCCGGCCGCGGCGAGGTTGTGGAACGCGCCGACGACGGACACCTCGTCGGGGGCGGCGTCGGCAGCGAGCGCGGAGACGGAGCCGGCCGGCGGTGGATTATAGTGGAAGCCGTCGTCGTCGCGCTTCATCCCGACGGCCGGCGTGACGAGCACCGTGTCGTCGAGCTTCTCGGCGACCGCCTCGACGGTGTCGGTGACGTGGTAGGCGGGGACGGCGAGGACGGCCACGTCGGCCCGGTCGGCCGCCATCTCGTTGACGAACCCCGTAATCTTCGTCTCGACGCCGTGTTCTGCGAGCGTCTCCTGATACTCGTCTGCGGCCGCACGCGCCTTCTCGGGGTCGCGTGAGCCGAGGATGATGTCGTGGTCTGTGTCGTGGCCCCACCGGAGCGCGAGTCCCTTCCCGATGTCGCCGGTGCCGCCAAGCAGTGCGATTCGCATACCCCCATTCACGGCGGCGCGCGCCTAAGCGTTGTGAGACCGACCAACCTCGCCGGCGAGCAGCGCGGGCAGGTCGTTCACGGAGTCGATGACGGCGCTCGCGCCGGCCTGTTCGTACTTTTGACGGCCCGGCTCCCCCGTCAGTCCGCCGGTCAACACCCCGATACCGTGGTAGGTGCGGTCGTCGGTCGCGTCGGCGTTCGTGGCCGTCTCGATATCATCGAGGGTGTCGCCGACGAAGGCGACGGTCTCGGCGTCGAATCGCTCCGCCAACGTGACAAGCGCGGTCGGGTCGGGTTTGCCCGGCGCGGGGTCGTCCATCGTGAACCGGTGCTCGTCGGGGAGGTCGAGACCGACGCGGTCGAGTGCGATATCGGCCTCCGCGGCCGGCCGTCCCGTGACGACGCCCACGTCGTACTCCGTCGTCAGGGCCTCGCGCGTCTCTGCAGTGAGGATGGTCGGTTCGTCGTGGATATACCCCGGCGTGTCGAGCGTCGGTTCGCCGCCCTCGAGGTCGCGGTAGCGGTCGCTCCCGAGATACAGCTCCTGGAACACGTCGCGGAGGCGGTCGCGGTCCCAGTCGGCGTACACTGCCTCCCGCGAGTGAGGGTCGAGGTGGTCGGCGACGACGGTCTCCGCGCCGGCCAGCCCCCCGCCGGAGGCGGCGATTTTCTCGGTGAACGTCTCCACGGAGAGCGGGAAGCCGGCGTCGCGCGCTAACACGTACAGCGCGACCGCGTAGGTGAGTTCCCAGTCGTTGTTGAAGCCGCCGGCGTTCTTGAACGGCTGGATGGAGCCGCGGTCGATGGTGTCGTCGTACACGCGCCCGACGGACTCGACGATGGCGCGCCGGTAGGAGTCGGCAACGTCCACGAGCACACCGTCGATGTCGAGCACGACCGCGTCCGCGTTTATCATACGCGACCGTTCGGCTCGGGAGGGATAAATAGCGTCTCATGCGGCAGTGTTTTCGGGCGCGCGTCCACGAGCGTCGGGTCACCGCCCAGCGTGGTGAACGCCCACCGTGCCCCTGCCCCGCGTGCGACGGCCACGAGCGGGCGCTGTAGCTCCGGCGGGCAGTTCAGCGCGTAGACGACATCGGCGTCGGCGTACACCGCAGGGTTGGGGTCGGTCACGTCGTCGCGGACGAAGCCCACGCCCTCCGGGACGGTGCGCACCACCACGTCCGTCGCCGTCACCGTTGCGCCCGACGCGGCGACCGCAGCGGCAACCTCGGTGCGGTTGCCGATACCCACCTCGACCGCGCGGCTCGCGGCGGCTGCGAGCGCGTCTGCGAGTCGAGAGGGAGTCATGGCGGAAACCTTACTTCCGATGTCGCCTAACTGTTTGGTATGCACGTCGATATCGTGCCGGTCGGAGCTGTTTCACCTGTGGTGAAGCGGGAAGCTTCCTCCGGGCTTCGCGCCGTCTACGACGCCGAGGTGACACTCCACGACCGTCAACCCCTCCCCGAATCCGCCTTCGACGAGGCCCGAAATCAGTACCGGGCCGAGGAGTTCATCGAGCTCGCAGCGCGGGTCGGCTCCGGCACGAAGAACATCGCTATCACCACACAGGACCTCTACTACCGCCGCCGCAACTACGTCTTCGGGCTGGCGTATCTCTCCGGCAACGGTAGCGTCATCTCCACCAACCGGCTCCAGACCGCCTCCGACGGCGGCAGCGCGACGAAGTCCCCCGAGGAAGTGTTCACCGACCGCGTCCGCAAGGAGGTCGTCCACGAGATCGGCCACACACTCGGGCTCGAACACTGCGACGAGAAGAAATGCGTCATGAGCTTCTCCCCCACCGTGCGCGAGGTCGACCAGAAGACGCAGAACTTCTGTGGCTCCTGCTCGCGGCAGGTCCTGTAATCAGAACGGTCGCGACTCCACGTACGCGATGAGATTCCCGTTGAAGCTGTCGCCGTCACGCCCGTAGTGGCGTCGCCGGTGGCAGTTCGGACACAGCGCGACGACGTTGCTCGGGTCGTCTGCACCCCCATCGGCGCGCCGGTGGAGATGGTGCACTTCGAGATACGGCTCGCCGTCACCGGCACGGAACGGTGCTGGCTCGTCACAGCCTTCACAGACGCCGTCGGCGTACGCCCGGATGAACGACCGGACCGCCGCCGACCGGCTGTACGTCGTGGTGGTCGTCCGCGTCTGCTCGCGCCCCTCGTTGTCTCCGTTGCTCCCGGTCGCTTCCTCGTACAGCCGTTCGAGTTGCTCGTCGCCGAGGTCCGGAACCGTCTGAGCGTCGCGGTCTGTCGCGACCGGTCTCAACTCGAACCGGAGCGCGCTCCGGCGGTCGCCGGTCGCGTCCGGCAGTTCCTGTCTGAAGTAGTCGGCGTACGCGTACTCGCCGACGAAGCTCACCTCGCCGGCGTCGGCCATCTCGAACAGATACAGGTGACGGCCGTCGCTTGCGTGGTCGCGAATCGCTTTGTTTCCGTGCGTTAGCTCCATGTCGCTGGTGCGACCCTCGCCGGTGTAGACGAAGGTGTCGCCGTCGAAGCCGTCCTCGTAGCCGTAGTCGTTACCCGCGGCGTAAAACAAGAATACGAACGGGTAGGAGGCAGACGGCGCGATACCGGCCTGTCGCTTCCCGCCGTAGTGGTCGTGGATGCGGACGCAGGTGTACGTCTCGCCGGCGTCGAACGGCGGCGCGAGTCCCTGTATCTCGTAGACGCCGTCGTCGTCGTCGAAGGAAATTTCCTCGCGGTCGCGAAGCTCCTGTAGCGTGCGGCTTAGCGTCTGTTCCGGCGTCGTCGCGTCTGGAAACCGCTCGCGGAGGGCGTCGAGCGACTGGCGAAGTAGCGTCTGGCGGGTGACGCGCGTCTGGTCGGTGCTCGCCCGGTAGCGGAGGAGTTCGGCCCGGACGGCGTTGCGCCAGCGGCTCACACCCGTCGGTCACGGGCGAGTGGTGTAGATCTTCCGGGAGATGGTGGCTCGGAGGAACGACCTCGTCACACGGGGCTCGGAGGGGGTAACTGTCGTCACCGCCACCACCAGCCACTGTGGCGTGCGCGGGCAAAAATCCGTCCACTGGGCCGTCTCACTCGTGGCGTGTACGCCGCAACTGTCGAAAATTCCACGATGAAAAGACAGATATTTATTCATCGGGCCGAACTGCCGTCACCGGAGTCGCGTTCCCCGGCCCGGTTCGATACCAGATGTTCCCCCTACTCACTCGCCTGTGGAATCTCGCCGGCGGCGTCGTGGGCGTCGGCGCATTCACGGCTCCCCCCGCCGTGGTGTTGTATCGCTCAGTCGTGCTGTTGTACGAGTACGTCGCCGGTGGACGGCCCGTACTCGCGACCCTCGTCGGACTGCTCGTCCTCGGGACCACGGCCCTGACACTGACCGTCGCACTCGCGGTGTGGCGGGCGATTACCGATGGTCACCCGCCGGTGGTCTGACGTGCGCCCCTCGCTCGCCGGCGCGACGCTCGTCGGTAGCTTCGGTGCGACGACCGGCTACGTCGCGACGCGGCTCGTCGCCGCTGGCGTCACGGCTCCCGACGCGTGGCTGGCGACGCTGGCGGTCGCGCTCCTCACGACCGGGAGCCTGTTCGCCGTCGCGGGGCTGTTCGGTGGGCTGCTCGTCGCCCGTGTCGTCCACACTGCACACGCGCCGGCACCGCGGCAGCGGTGACTCCCTCACTGGTGGCCGCGGTCGGGGTCGTGGTGGAGGGTGCGACCGACCTCCAACGAGACGGTCACCGGCAAGACCGGTACCTCGGTCGCGAGGCCGCGTACCTTCCGGGCGGTGAGAGTGTCTTCCGTCGCGCGGTCGGCGCGGTATTCGAAGACGGCGTCGGCCGCGCGACACACCTGCCGGACCGGGCGGTCGAGTGCCCCGTCGGGGTCGGCATCGAGCACGAGCAGCGCCAACCCGTCGCGCTCGCGGACGTGATCGCGGACGGCGGTGAACGCGTCGCGCCAGCCGTCGGTCGCGAGGATGTCGCGAAAGGAGTCGACGACGACGGCATCGTGCTCGCCCAGGGAGGGGTGGAATACGTCGGCCGACTCCCCGGCCACGCCGACCTGTCGGATGTCGACCGTCTCGGCGCGGGCCGGTCCGAGGTCGCCTAACGTCCGGCCGGCGCTGGCGGCGTCGCCGATGGCAGCTCGCACCGTCGCCGGCGTCCGCATCGTCGTCAGATAGCGGGTGTCTAGGTCGGTCGCCACGGCCGTCCGGTAGCCGAGGAGTTCGACCGCACTCGCCGCGTCGCCGAGCGCGACCGCGAGCGACCCCGGCGGGATGCCGCCGCCGAGTGCTCTGTCGAGGCTGTGTACGCCGGTCCGGAACGCGTCGCGAGCCATGCCGGACCTACACCGGGTTCGGATAAAAACGTGGAGCCTGCACGTTAATTCCATTTAGCAACAACAGATATTAATACGTGGGGTAGAACCGGCTACCACGATGAGTGACTCGAGCGAGTCGACACCCCCCGGCAGGCCGGCCCTGCCGCTCGATTCGGCCGGTGGCGACCACAGCGACGGGCCGATTCCCGACGAACGAACCCGGAACCTCCTCGTACCGATGCGCACGGAACTCGGGACGGAGACCGACAACGCGGTCGAAATCGCCGAGCGCTACTGGCTCGTCCGTCCGTTCGCCTTCGCGGTTGTCCTTCGGGACGCCCGCACCGACGAGTACAGCTACCACGTCGTCGAGCCGGACCTCGACGAGCACGAACACTACGTCTATCGGGAGCTTGAGCGCGAACTCCGCGAGCATCTCGTTCACCGCGTTGCGCCCGGCGAGGACGAACACGAACGCGAGACGATGCTCGAACGACAGGCTCGCCGCGTCATCGACGAACTGCCCGGGCTGGACGTGCCCGAGTCGTCGTTCCAGCAGATCTGCTACTACCTCAAGCGGAACCTCGTCCACTTCGGGAAGGTCGACCCGCTGATGTCCGACCCTCGATTAGAGGAGGTTTCGTGTAACGCTCCCGAGAGTCCCGTCTTCGTCTACCACCGCGACTACGAGGACCTCGCGACGAACATCGAGTACGGAGCGGGCGAACTCCGCTCGTTCATCAAGACGCTCGCCCAGCGGTCTGGGAAGGATATCTCGACGGCGAAACCAATGCAGGGGACCGCCCTCCCGGACGGCTCGCGCATCCAGCTCACGCTGGACGAGGTCGCCCCGCGCGGCGAGAACTTCACCATCCGGAAGTTCCGCGAGGTGCCGTTCACGCCGGTCGATTTGGTACACCTCGACACGTTCACCGTCGACCAGCTCGCGTATCTGTGGACCTGCATCGACGCCGGCCTTTCGGGCATCGTCGCCGGCGGAACCGCCTCGGGGAAGACCACCGCACTCAACGCACTCTCGATGTTTCTCCCGCCGAAATCAAAGGTCGTCTCCATCGAAGACACCCGCGAACTCCAGATTCCACAGGAAAACTGGGTCGCCTCGCTCACCCGCGAGCCGATGACCGGCGACGCCGACGAGACGGGTATCGACATGTTCGACCTGCTGCGGGGCGCACTCCGGCAGCGGCCGGAGTACATCCTCGTCGGCGAGGTGCGCGGTGAGGAAGCCCGCGACATGTTCGAGGCGATGTCCACCGGCCACACGACCTACTCGACGTTCCACGCCGACCGCGTCGAGGCCGTCCTCAACCGCTTGCAAGGTCCGCGGATGGGTGTCGAGAAGGAACTCATCTCCGAGTTGGGTTTTCTCTGTTTTCAGGCGCAGGTCGGCTCCGAGAGCGAGCGGCGCAACACCGAGATTGCGGAGGTGCTCGACATCGAGAGCGGCCGGCTCAAGACGCGTACTGTCTTCGAGTGGAGCGAACACGACGACACCATCAGACAGGTGAACCGGTCGGCACACATGGCGACCCTCCGGCAGGAACAGCCGGCTATCGACGGCCGGACCGACCGTCGGCGCGAACTGCTCGCGTACTTGGTCGACGAGGATATCAGCGGCTACGAGGCGGTCTCGGCCGCGGTGCGGGCCTTCGAGCGCTCGCCCGACCGCGTCATCGAGCAGGTACGCGCCGGCACGCTCGACGCCGAGACGCTCCACCACATCGAGGCGGGTGACGGTGGCGAGTAGCACCGACGACGCGACCTTCGAGGTTGCAGACGACGAAGACCGTCGGACCGAACTCCTCAACCGGGTCGCCGACGCCATCGTCGGGGTTCGCGAACGAGTCGCGTCCGACGCCGACCGGAGCCGGCTCGACCGGTTCGCCTACCGGCAGTTCGCCGGGAAGTTCCGCGACCGACACGACAGATTCGAGTCGTATCGCCGGGTCGTGAATCAGGCGCGCTACGAGGAGACGTACGACCGATACCTCGCCCGCACGACGCTGTGGACGCTGCTCACCTTCGCCGTCGGGACGGTCGTCGGACTGCTGTTCGCACTCTTGTTTCGACAACTCGGCGTGTTCTCGGCACTCGGGCTTGCCGTTCCGCTCGGACCGCTCTCGCCGGCCGTCGACGTGGTGAAGACACCGCTCGCGATGGCCACTGTCACGCTATCAGTCGCCCTGCTGTTTGCGGTGCCGGTCGGCGCGACCCTCTACTACGCGCCCAGATTCGCAGCCTATCAGCGCGAGCGTGCCGTCGACTATCTGCTCCCGCAGGCGGTCACCTACATGTTCGCGCTCTCGCAGGGCGACCTCCCGTTTCCCGCCATCGTGCGCCGACTCGCCGAGACGGAAGACACCTACGGCGAGGTGGCCGTCGCCTTCCAGGCGGTGACGAACGACATGGACTTCTTCGGCTCCGACCTGCGGTCGGCGCTCCGGAGTGCGCGCGAATCGACGCCCTCCACCGAACTCGCGGAACTGCTCGACGACATGATCGGTATCATCGACACGGGCGGCGACGTGACGCCGTTCCTCCGGAGCAAGGCCGAGGAGTACCAGGAGCGGCGGCTCCGCGCGAACGACCGCATGGTCGATACCGTCGGCATGTACGCGCAACTGTACATGATTGCGGGCGTCGCCTTCCCGCTCTTCTTGCTCATCACGCTCACCATCATGGTCGCTATCTCGGGGTCGGGGATGGCGCGGCTCCAGTTGGTCGTCTACGTGCTCGTCCCGACCGTCGCCGTCGGGTTCATCGTCCTCATCGACACGGTTTCGCCGGACGACCTCGGCACCTCCCCGACGCTCCCGGTGGACGACGACCGCGTCTCCGTCGGCGAACTCGCCGACCGCCTCGACGGCGAGACGACCGACCGCGCACCCAGTCGGACCAGCGGCCACACCGACGCTCTCTCGGCGGCCGAGGCGAGCGGTATCGAGGGGTTGCGTGCCGCGCTGCGTCGACAGTCCACGGTTCGGACACTCCGTGCGCCGATCGACCTCGTGCGCCGGCGACCGGTCGTCTCGCTCGCCATCTCGGTTCCGATTGCACTCGTATACGTCGGCGTGCTCGCGCTCGCGGGGATTTCGGTTCCGACGCCGACCGGCTTCCTCGCCGCACCGATTGCGACGACGCTCCTCTCGGTCGTCGTGCCGCTGTTCGGCGTACTCGTCCCGCTCGCCTACTTCCACGAACGGCAGTACCGCCACCGCCAGCGCGTCAACCGCGAACTCCCGGACGTGGTGCGAAAGCTCGCCAGCACCTCCGAGACGGGGATGACGCTTGCGCAAAACATCGGGCTGGTCGGTGAGACCTCGGAGGGGTATCTCGCGGGCGAGTTCCAGCGCGTCGACCACGCGTTGAACTACAACGTCGTCCTCGGCGACGCGCTCCGCCGGATGTCGAACCGCGTTCGCAACGAACGGCTCACCCGGGTCGTCCACCTGCTCGCGGAGGCGAACGCCGCCAGCGGGCGCGTACGGGCCGTCCTCACCGTCGTTGCCGACGACGTGCGCAACGCCTACCGGCTGGAGACGCGCCGGCGCGACGAGACGCGCAACCAACTCGTCATCGGCGTGATGGGCTTTCTGCTGTATCTCGTCGTCGCGGTCGGCGTCATCGAGTTTTACCTCCCGCCGATGGTCGAGGCCGCCTCGCAGGCGAGCGAACTCGGCGCGACCACCTTCGGCACGAACATCGACATCGACGCCTTCCGGGTCGTCCTGTTCCACGGCGCGCTGTTGCAGGCGCTCGCGACCGGACTCGTCTCCGGACAAATCGCCTACGACAGCGCGCTCGCCGGACTGAAGCTCGCACTGCCACAGCTCCTGCTCGCGACCGTCGTCTTCTGTTTCGTCTGACCATGACCGACACACCACAACACGACAGTAGCACCGACAGCACGCCGGCATCGACGTTCACCGGCGAGACACGCGCACAGGCAACCCAAATCGGGCTGATACTCGCTATCGGGAGCCTGTTCAGCCTCCTGTTGGTCGCACAGGTGTCGCTGGCTCCGCAGGTGCAGTCGGAGACGGAGTTGCGCCACTCCAGCACCGTCCTCGCCGACATGCAGGAGATACAGGCCGACCGCGGCGTCGTCGCCGACGGCGCGGACGGACAGGCCAGCGTCCTCCGGATGGGCGACAGCTATCCGACCTACCTGATTCTCGCCCAGCCACCCGGGCCATACGGGACGCTCAACACCGAGGACGCCGGTAGGCTCACTGTCACGGGCGCGACGGCCACCAACCCCAGCGCTGCCGACCACTTCGATGGCAGCCCCATCGCGCGGGAGACGACCGCGCTCGAATACACGCCCGGCTACCATCAGTATGACGCGCCGACGACGCGGCTCGCACAGGGTGTCCTCACCGAGGAGTACAGCGACCACGCCGAACCGGTCGCCGGCGGCGAGGTGGTCGACGGCCGGAACCTGAATCTCGTCTGGACGACCGGCGACATCGCGGCCAGCCAGACGAAGCCGCTCACTCTCCGCACCGAGCGACTCTCGACGTCCGACCGCGCGGTCCGGGTCGAGCAGTCGACGGAGACACCGATTCGGGTGCGGTTCGAGACGACGCTCTCCGAGCGACGGTGGCGAGAACTGCTCGCCGCCGAAATCGACGACGACACGACCCCTGCCGCGCCCGACTCCGACGGCGACGGGCGCTACGTCACCGGCGTCGAGAAGAGCGACGGCACGCTCACCGTCTCGCTGGAGACCGGCGTCAGCTACCGGCTCGACATGGCGAAGGTCGGCTGGCGAACCGGCCACCAGCCCGGATTTCCCGACGACAGCGAGCCGGAGTCGGCGTATCTCGCGACCGGCGACCGGACGCCCGTCGTCACCGAGGGAACGACCACGAGGCTCACCGCACGCGTCGCCGACGACTACGGGAACCCACAGCCGGACGTGCCGGTGACGGCCCGCGTCGAGACCGACGGCCGGCTCGCCGGCGGAGCGACCAGCCGCGACCGACTCTCGGCCGGCGACGGGACGGTCACGTTCGAGTACACCGCTCCCGAGGTGACCCGACCGACGAGCGAAACGAGCGAACGGACCGAACGCGTCCGGGTCACGCTTCCAGACGCCAGCGGCGGCGACGGCGACCCGCGGGTCGTCGTCTTCGAGATTCGCGTCCAGAACACCCACGACTGACGTTTATATACCAATACGAGACAGCCACCCCATGTCACCACACGATACTTCCGACGCCGACCCGGCGTTTCGTGCGCTTCGCAGCCGCGTCGACCGACTGGAACGCGCCCGCGAGCAGCGACTCGACAGACTCGAACGACTCGTCGCCGCGCTCGCCGATGAGACCGAGCGCCAGCGCGGCGTCCTCGAATCCGTCCTCGACGACGACGACCCTCGACTGGGCCGTGACACGGCCGTCGAGACGTTGCTCGAAGCCGTCGTCGACGAGGGGGTGAGCGATGTCGACCGACCGTGAGCGTCCCCGACCTCGCGACAGCCCACCCGACGAGGAGTGAGTCCCGATGCCCGTACCGCTTCCCGACCGACCACATCTAATCCCCCAATGCTCACAACAGACGAGCAGGCGTCCGCGTCCACGACCGGCATGATCGTCGCCGTCGCGCTGATGGTGGTGATGAGCGGCGTCGTCTACGCCGGTCTCTCGACACGGATGGACGAACAGACCGACCCGGAGACGACAATCGAGCACGCCAGCGTCGATATCGTCTCTCAGAATCAACTCCGCGTCGTTCCCGTCATCGGATCGGACCTCGATCTCGACGCCACGACGGTTCGGGTCACGTTCCCGAACTCCGACAAGCGCGGGTTCACCGTCACCGACGCCGGAGCGGCCGTCGAGCGAAGCGAGACAACGACCGAGACGACGACCCGGACGGTCACCAACGGGCTCGAACCCGAACCGGTGTACGAGACGGTCACACGACCCGTCTACGAGACCGTCCGAAAGCGCGTCCAGACCGGGACCGAACGCGTCGAACAGACCGTCCCGACCTACCGGTGGAACCGCACCGTCACGACCGAACGACCGATACACCGCTGGAACCACACGGTGACCGAACAGGTGCCCCAGTACCGCTGGCACCACACGTGGACGGAACGTGTCCCGCGCTACCGGTGGGAGCGCACCGTCACCGACCGCGAGACGACCGTCGACTGGGAGTCGCCCGGTCCGGCGTGGTCGCGCGCCAGCGGCGTCGTTCACACCGACTCGGTGTACAAAGGCCGGACGCGAGAGAAGGTCCGGACGGGAACCGAGACGGAGCGGCGACTCGTCGACATGGAGCGTGAACGCGTCCACGCCGGCTACGAGACCCACACGGAGTGTTCGCCGTCGCCGTGGGGGTTCGCCCGCGGGCGGACCTGCGAAACAGTTCGTGAACCGGTGTACGAGTACGAGCGCGTCCCGGTGTACGAGACCGTCCGCCAGCCGATCTACGAGTGGCAGTGGCGGGCCGACTACGACACCGAGGCGTTCTACCGATACGAACGCGTCGACCGGACGACAGAACAGACGCTCTCGACGAGCGAGCCGACGGGCGACGGCTGGCGGAAAGCATCACCGCGCGCGTTCGACCACATGACGGTCGAGCGAACCGACAGCGAGGTCGCAACTGATCCGCCCGCACCGGGATGGACGCGAAAGAGCGCAGCCGTCGTTTCACGCGTCGACCGAACACGAACGGAGACGACGCTCGCGGCCGAGGCACCGGGCGACGACTGGACCCGGGTCAGCGACACGCCGGTCCGGACCGAGTCAGTCGAGCAGACCCAGACGAAACTCGCCCCGCGACAGCCGGGCGACGGGTGGTCGCTCGCCAGCGACGGGGCGATCGGCGAGACGACCGTCACGGTCCAGCAGCCGACGTACGGTATCGTCGAGCAGCGGATTCGAACCGGCACCACGACGGAGCGTCTCATCAGCCACTACCGGATGGTGCCGAAGACGACGGTCGTCACGGAGACGGAGACGACGGCAACCTTCGACGACAGCGTCGAATCCGTCGAGCGCGGACTCACCGACTCCCCAGCAGTCGGGTCGCCAGAACAAGCGAGCGTCGCTGCATCCGGCCCTGACACGGGAGACGAAGAGGACGCTGAGGACGACGAGACAGTTGCAGACGATGCCGGCGAGAGTGCCGACGACGGCCCACCCGATCACGTCCTTGACCGACTGCCGTTCTTGGAGGTCGACGGCAGCGACGAGCCGCCTGCGCGTGCCAGCAGCATCGTCGAGGGGCTCAGCGGCACGACGGCGCGTGACTCGCCCGCGGTATGGCAAAACGGTGAGGCACTCACCGTCCATCTCGCGGAAGACCACATTACCGAAGGCGATATCGTCCGCGTCCGCGTCGTCGACACCAACGCGGAGTCGGTCGTCCTCGACAAGCAGATCCGCGCGACGAACCTCCCCGCTGTCTCGCTCGATAGCACAGCTCCGACCGATGCGTCGCCGCCGGCTACCGATGCGCCACCGACTACCGACTCCACGACAGTGTCCGATAGCTCGGCGACGCAGTCCTCTCAGTCGCCGCAGTCACCGCAGTCCGCTGTCGGCGACGAGTTGTCCGGCGGTTCAACGGACACTGACCGGCCACCCGCCGTCTCCATCTCCGGGCCGAACACGGTCGCACCCGGTAGCGAGGCGACGTTCGAGGCAAACGCCGTCGACGACGAAGGTATCGTCGACTACTCGTGGGACGGCGCGTACAGCTACGACCAGTCGACCGCGACCCACACCTTCGACGACGCGCCCGGCGAGACGCGGCGCATCGCGCTCACCGTCACCGACACTGCCGGCCAGACGGCGACCGCGACGAAGGTGGTTGAGATTAGCGACGACAACCGCGACCCACAAATCGAACTCCCGCCCGCCGTCACCGGCTGTGTCGGCGAGTCGGTGCGACTGAATCCGACCATCGTCACCGAAGAGGGAGACACCGCTACCGGCGAGTGGGACAGACAGATGCCGATACATCTTGACTCACCGGGCGTTAGCTCCGCGACCTACACCGCGGCGGACAACCACGGTGCAGAGACGTACCGGTCTGTTCGGGTTACTACGATGTCTTGTGAGAATAGTAGTACTGGGAGTGGTGAACAAGAAACAACTGATGCCAGTAAAAAAGAGGTACTCATTCTCTCTGGTTCAGGCGAAATGACGGCTACCGCCGGTGCCGACGACGACAAGATCAACGTACGAGATGATACACCAAGCTTGGAGAATGCACAACTCGACTACGCTGTCTCTGGAGTCTTAGCGATGGGCGACAGAGTAGCCGACATAGCTGCCGGATCCGATAGCTACGTACTGGAAACACAGGTGAGCGGGGAGACAGCAAAACGCCTCGTCGCCGAAGCAGAAGCCGCACGTAACCCAAGTCTCAAAGAAGGGAGCAATATCGCCCTGAACAAGCACAAGACACTGCGAAACCCTCGAATTGAAAACGGGCTTAGCCCCGGTAATCACGACCAAGTGACGGTGTTCGTCAGGGTCGGTAGCGACGAAGAGATAAACGGTACGGCGATGGCTGCCCGGTACGGAGAAAATCCGACTTCCGGTAGTGTCTCCGATACAGGAGACAGTGCTGCTACGTCTGCTGACGGTAGCCCCACGGTGGATGCTGCCGACGGAATCTCTGAGGCAGTCACCGTCGATCAGGCGGACAACCGTGTCACCCAGGCAGCGAGCGGTAGGGTCTTAGCCGCCCAGAACGACCAACTCGGAGATGGCGACACCCACACTTCGGGAACGACAGGGCCGTCGGAGGACCCGAGTCAACAAGACAGTGGTGTGGACACCACGGAATCAAGCCAGTCTGTACAGGAACGCCGTAGGGACGTGCTTCAGAACGACCCGTTAGCCGGCTACGATGGGGCAACCGTTGCTGATACGGTGAGTGAAGCATAACGATTCGATCACTGCTTATTTATTACAACTAATCTGTATTGAAAGATTTATCAGTAGACAATGCACAGCCGATATATCTGCATGGACCGGCGACAGCTGCTTCGGGTGTGTGGTGGATTGACTGCAAGCGCCCTCGCTGGCTGTTCGAATCGGTTTCGCAGCACCGAAATGGATGAACACACCGCCTGGAGCAATTCAGCCGACGTACAACCGATTCCAGAGTATGATGCCACCCACCATCGAATTGTCTCCGACGTTCAGAAACTGGAGCAACTCACTCACGAAGCGACGAACCGGGCACGAGTAGCACACTCTCGTGAACCGCTCTCGTACGACCCGGAGTTGGCTGATATCGCTCGAATCCATTCGCGGGATATGGCGAAACACGACTTCTTCGGACATGAGAACCAGAACGGTGAGTTGCACGTCAGCCGACTCCAGAAGTACGGGTACAACTCGACTGTCGTCTACGAGAATCTGTACTCGCTGATCTCTCCAGAATCCGACTATTCACTGGGCACACTGGCGCAGATGGCAGTTGATTCGTGGCTTGACTCCCCCGCTCACCGTGATGCCCTCCTCAGAGAACACAACACGGAGGAGGGAATCGGCGTGTACGTCACGGCCGAGCCGCGCATCTACTGGACGGCAGAGCTCTCGAAGTACGACGTTGACCGGCAGACACCGACACAGTAACCCCCCAACGATGAACCGACGAACCATCCTCACAGCGTGTGGCACAGCCCTCGCCGGCGCACTCGCCGGCTGTAACAGCAGCGACGAGTCGACCGAGACGCGAACAGCGACGACGGCCCAGACGGCCAGTCCGACGCCGGAGTCGACGGCGACGCCGACACCCGCGAATCCGGAGGTGACGGCCGCACTGGAGACGGCCCGGCCGGAAGCGGCGACAGCGTTCGAGGCGGTCCAGTCGTTACAGGTCGTCGACGACGGCGACCTCGCGATGGACGAAGACAGCGGGTTCCGCGGGTACGCAGCCCACGAACGAGCCGACGTGTACGATCCGCTCACGGTCGTACGGGATACGCTTGTCCCGGTGCGCGAGGAGGGAAGCAAGCGCCAGCAGGCGCACGTCGAACTCCTCTTGTCGGTCGGCGAGTACACGAACACGAAGTATCAGGAGTACACGGCAATCGCGGAGGGATTCTCGCGGCTGTACCGCGGCATCGACGCGCACATGTCGACTCAGGTCGGGGACGCCTACAAGTTCTACACGGGAGCACGGGAGGACTTGGCGAGCATGTCACAGGAGCGTGTCGCGGCGAGTCAACTCCTCCAGCAGTTCGCGACCGACGGTATCGAGGCCAACGTCGACGGGTTCTCGATTATGGACGAGCAGGCCGAACAGACGTACGTGTCGACGCTGGTGTATCGGTGGGAGCCGGCGGCGCGCGGACTGATACACCAACTCGACGGATTCGGCGCACTCGGGCAGGCCCGGACTGCGTTCGAAGCCGACGAGTACGAGCGGAGCGTCCGGCTGGCACGTATCGCCCGCGAGAAGTTCGACACCGCCGCGACGGCCGTCCCGACGGCCCTCGACCGCGACGTGTCGCTGTTCTCCTCGTGGCTCGAGACGGTGGCGTGTCGCGCCCCGGGGTTCGTCGAGTCGGCGGAAACGCTCCGGGCTGCGGGCGAGTCGGCGCTCGCGGGCGAGACCCACGCCGCGAGTGAGACCTACGAATCGTCGAAGACGCAGTTCGACCGGGCGTTCGACTGCGAGGGGGAGTCGGCGTGAGCGCGGGTCGCACGACATTTACCAGCTAAGCGTGTATCGGGAGTATGGACCCTGATGAGGTACGCGACGACTGGGCCGGTCGGTCGGGCCGCTACTCCCCACAGTACTACGCCGATCTCGGACCGAATCAGGTGAGCGAAACGCTGCTCGACGTGCTTGACCACTACGCCGACACCGACGCGCGCATTCTCGAACTCGGCTGTGGCTCCGGCCGTCACCTCGAAACCCTCCGCGAGCACGGCTACGAGCACCTGACCGGCATCGACATCAACGAGGACTCCTTCGACGTGATGGACGAGGCGTACCCCACGCTCGCGGAGACGGGTACCTTCCACGCCGGGGCAATCGAGGATATCCTCCTCGACTACGAGACGGACGCCTTCGACGTGGTGTACTCCGTCGAGACGCTCCAGCATATCCACCCGGACGACACGTGGGTGTTCGACGAGGTGGTGCGCGTCAGCGACGACCTCATCGTGACCGCAGAAAACGAGGGGAACAGTCCGACGCGTGGCCGTGGCGAGTCGGAGACCAGTTGTGTCGACGGTGAGTTCCCACTGTATCACCGGGACTGGAAGCAGGTGTTCGGTGAGCGCGGCTGTGCCCATCTGCTTCGCGAGCCGACCTCCCGAGACACGATTCGGGTCTTCCGGACGCCCTGACCGACTTGTCGGCGGTATGGACGGATTTATTCGCCCACCGGCGTACTCCAAGATATGGAGGTCAAATCGCGCCACCACCTGCGCGGCGACGAAATCGACGACATCGTCGAGACGATTCGGGCGACGTTTGGGGTCGAAATCGACGGCGACAGCTTCGAGGACGTGACGTTCGACGACTCCGACCAGCGGGTCGTCCTCGTCGACGGCGACCCGTACGTGGTCTTCTTCGATGGGGAGCCGTCGCTGACGGTCAACGGCGCACAGGAGTTCGCGCCCGAAAGTCGCGTCGTCACCGTCGACGCCGGCGCGATCTCGTTCGTCTCGGACGGCGCTGACGTGATGCGTCCCGGCATCGTTGAGGCCGACGCGGACATCGAGGCGGACGATCTGGTCGCGATTGCCGAGGAGAGCCACGGCAAGGTGCTCGCCATTGGTCGCGCGCAGGTCGGCGGCTCCGAGATGGTCGGCGACAGCGGGAAGGTGGTCGAGTCGCTCCACCACGTCGGCGACGACCTGTTCGAGTTCGCTGTTTAGGACTGCTGTTTTTGCCTTGACGGCTTGCTGACTTCGGCTTTGATGGTTCGCGACCTCGTGCTGATTCGCGCTCGGACCACGTCACCCGCACAGGCAACCGTGGCGGTGGCCTACCGCACCGCTCGCCGTGCGAGCGTGTGCGGTCCGGGGGAGGGTTGGCGCGGTACCGGTCCCGAGGCCAAGCAACGAGAGTGGTGGCGGTGGTGTCGAAGTGACGACGAGCAGGGGGTGTTGACGTGATAGCGAACGGGGTGGTGTCGAAACCAAACGACACAGAACCGGCCGTATAGCAGACACGACAGCGGCTCTACTCTTCTCCCGCGTCGATATCGTCCTCCTCGTAGCTCTCCTCGTACTTCTCCACTGCGGCCTGATAGCTCTCGTCGGCGAGTTCGTACGTCTCACGCAGATCTTCGACCGGCGTCTTCGAGGCGTCGACGCGCAGGTCGTTGTAGTATGGCTCCATCTCGCGGTCCTCGGTGGTCGTGACGATGAGCGCGGCCGACTGCACCTCCAGTTCCTCGCGCTTGTCGCCGCCCTCGGCGTGGCCGGCCGCGAGCGCGTCGACGAGGCGCTCGGCCAGCGGCAGGTCAGCGTCGCTCGCCTCGTAAGCGTCGGCGGTCGCCTCTACGACCGATTCGCCGGTGAGGAGATTACCGGCGACGGTGAAGTTCTCGCGCTCGATATGGCCGTACCACTCCTTGCAGTCGCCACCGGAGAAGGCGAACGTGCCCTCGTCGTCGACGCCGTGGAGTTGGCGGTTCGGGGCACCCTCGTCGGCGTTGAGCAGGGACTGGAGCGCGTCGTCGACGGCGAGACCGTCGGCGAGATACTCGACGCCCCTCTCGCCGAGTTCGACGTTGACGAGCGACTGGGTGGCGACGGCTCCGTGCTCGTTGGCGAAGGGACACAGCGTGCCGACCGCCGCGAGGCGGGTGGTGACGGCGACGCCGAAGCGTGTCTCTTCGCTGCCGTCGTCAGTCTCGTACGGGTCGCGGACGCAGATGCTGAATGTCACAGCCGGGGGTTCGACGCTCGCGAGGAAACGCTTGTGATCGGGGTCACCTGGCGTCTGACGCAAGAGTTTTCCCCCGCGACGCCGCGTTTCGCCAGTATGGGACTGATGAGCAGGCTGTTGGGTGGTGACCGGAGCACCGACGACTACGTCGAACTCGACATCGACGACTTCGACGCTACGCCGTCGGACTCGGGGACGCAGGTACACATCGCCACGATTGGCGAGCAGGGCGACGTGGTACCAATCAAGGACGCCATCTACGACGGCGACATCGTCATCGCGGATATCACCCGCCACACGACGACCGACCGCACGATGGAGCACATCTCCGATGAGCTGAAACAGGTCGCCGACGAGGTCGGCGGCGACATCATCCAGAAGGACGACGACCAACTCATCATCACGCCGGGCGGCATCTCGGTCGCCCGCTCGCGACTGGAGTAGAAACGGGCCGTTTACCCCCGCGCCGCCGTTCGCTTCTGTATGACCGCGATACGCGCTAACGGCCTCGTCAAGGAGTACGGAGACGTGCGGGCGCTCGACGGCCTCTCATTCGAGGTAGCTGAGGGCGAGTTCTTCGGCTTGCTCGGCCCGAACGGGGCCGGCAAGACGACATTCATCAACATCCTCGTCGGTCTCGCACGCTCGACGGCCGGCTCCGCCGAGGTGTTCGGCCACGACGTCGAAAGCGAGTATCAGGAAGCCCGCAACCGCATCGGGCTCGCGCCACAGGAGTTCAACGTCGACCGATTCTTTCCGATTCGCGAGGTGCTCGAACACAAGGCCGGCTACCACGGCGTCGCCCCCGACGAGGCCGCACGCCGCGCCGACGAGGCACTCAAGACCGTCGGCATCTACGACAAGCGCGACACCCGCTTCGACTGGCTGTCGGGCGGGATGAAACGCCGGTTCCTGCTGGCGCGTGCCCTCGTCACCGACCCGGACCTCCTGATCCTCGACGAGCCGACCGCCGGCGTCGACGTGGAACTCCGCCGCGAGCTGTGGGAGCTGGTCCAGCGGCTCAACGACGACGGTACGACGGTCCTGCTCACCACCCACTACATCGAGGAGGCAGAACGGCTCTGTGACACGGTCGCAATCATGGACGCCGGCCGGAAGGTGGAGGTGGCCTCTCCGGACGACTTGCGCGGACGCGGCGAGGACACGCTCGTCGTCACGCTCGCCGACGCCCCCGAGAGTGTGCCCGCGTTCGACCGCGAGGGCGTCTACGGCGCGACGCTCGACGGAACCGACCTCTCGGTGACTGTCGACGACGCCGGGTCGCGTGCGGCGGCCGTGATTCGCGCGCTCGACCGCGGCGGCTACGAGGTCACGAATCTCGACCTGCGGCGCGCTTCGCTCGAAGAGGTGTTCGTCGGGATGACGCGCGCTGACACCGACGCCGGCGGGGAGGTGACCCGATGACCCCTCTGGGGACGGGCTTTCGGTCGCTGCTCAAGCGCGAGATCCTCCGCTTCGTGCGCCGCCCCCGGAACACGTTCATCCCGCCGGCCATCACGAACGTCCTCTATTTCGCCGTCTTCGGGGTCATCCTCGGTGACCGCATCGCGGAGATTCAGGGGTACGACTACATCCTCTTTATCCTCCCTGGACTGGTCGTGCTCGGTGCCATCTCCAACGCCTTCGAGAACGCCTCCTTCTCGATTTTCCACGGCCGGTGGAACGAGTACATCCACGAGGTGCTCACCTCGCCGCTGCCGTACTCCAGTCAGGTGTTGGCGTACGTCGCGGCCTCTGCCCTGCGTGGACTGGTCGTCGGCGTCATCATCGTCGTCGTCGGTCTGCTGTTCGTCCCTTTCGCCATCGATGGGGGACGCGTTCCCGTCCGGAAACCGCTGTATCTCGCCGCGTTCATGCTCACGATTGTGACGCTGTTTGCTGCCTTCGGCGTCGTCGGGGGCCTGTGGGCGCGGGACTTCGATTATCTGACCGTGCTCAATCAGTTCATCCTCCGACCGCTCACATTCTTCGGCGGCGTCTTCTACTCGCTGGAGACGCTCCCGGAGTTCTGGGCGCAGGTGTCACTGTTGAATCCGATGGTGTACATGGTCAACGGCGTCAGATACGGGTTCCTCGGCTACACGGACGTGAACGCGAATCTCTCCTTGGCCGTGCTCGTCGGACTCACGGTTGTCGTCGTTGGTCTCGACGTGCTCCTGTTCCGGCGCGGCTACGGGATTATCGAGTAATCAGAACTCCCAGTCGCGCAGTGCCTCGCGGACGATATCGTCCTCCTCGTCGCGGAACAGATTTTCTGAACCATCATGCTCACCGAACTCCCAGTCGCGCACGACCACGGCGGGGGTCCCACCGTCGCCCTCCCCGGCGACGAGATTCGCCGCGCCGGCGAGTTCGTCCACGACCGACTGGACCGTGACGCCGAGTTCCCGGCCGTCGCGGTCGTGTTCGCCCCGCCAGTCCCGGGAGGCCGGCATCCCCGCCCAGCCGACGGCGACGCCGCGCTGGCCGTAGCGGAACGGTCGCCCGGAAGTGTCGGTGACGACCACGGCTACGCCGAGCGCGTCGGAGAGGCGCTGTGCCGACGCCGACGGATCCTCGGGCAGGAGCAGCAGGTCACCATCCGGCACGTTCGAGCGGTCGATGCCCGCGTTGACGGTAATGTGGCCGAACTTCGTGACCGCGAGAATGAACGGGGCTTCCACGATGAGCTCCTCGCTCTCCTCGATGACGGCCTGCGCGAACCGGGGGTCCTTCTCGTCGCCGGTGATGGATTCGAGGCGGGCGGCGATATCGCGGCTCCACTCGCCGGCCTCGAAGTCCTCGTAGTCGTAGCTGCGGCCTTCGGCCTTCGAGACGACGGTGGAGGCGACACACAACACGTCACCGTCCTCGAACTCGACGCGAGCGTCGATGAGCGCCGCGAGGTCGTCGCCGGCCGCGATCTCGGGGAGACCGTCGACAGCGAACAGATGCATACCGTCCAGTCGATACAGCGGCGAAAAAGTGACCCGGTCTCTCGTCGGGACATGACCGATGCCCGACTGGTCCGTGGGGCGTGTCAACACACTCTGTCGTGAACGTCCATGTACGACTCCCTGAGCCACGTTCGCGGCAGGCGGGGTCAGACGGAAGCTCTCACGAACCCGACACTGACCGTTTCGCGGGCTGTTCGGCGCAAAATCGGGCAAACACGCCGGATTTATAGTTCAGGCTGGTAGATATGCTGACGTTATGGGACAGACGCTAACGGAGAAAATCCTCTCGGAGCACCTCGTCGAAGGGGAGCTCGAGACAGGAGAAGAAATCGGTATCGAGATCGATCAGGTCCTCACGCAGGACACCACCGGCACGTTCGTTTGGCTGCAGTTCGAGGCGCTCGGGCTGGACGAGGTCCAAACCGAGGTCGCGGCACAGTACTGTGACCACCAGACTTACCAGTTCGACTTCAAGAATACGGACGACCACCGCTTCCTCCGCTCTGCGGCAGGAACCTTCGGCGCGCACTTCTCGCGACCGGGCAACGGTATCTGTCACAACGTCCACAAGGAGAACTTCGCCGCCCCGGGCAAGACGATGCTCGGCTCGGACTCTCACACGCCCACGCCGGGCGGACTGGGCGAACTCGCCATCGGTTCCGGTGGACTCGACGTGGCCGTCGCCATGGGCGGTGGCCCGTACTACATCGAGATGCCGGAGGTCGTCAACGTGCGACTCGAGGGCGAGCTTCCCGAGTGGTCCTCGGCCAAGGACGTCATCCTCGAGATGCTCCGACGGCTCTCCGTGAAGGGCGGCGTCGGCAAGATCTTCGAGTACACCGGTCCCGGCGTCGAGACGCTCAACGTGCCGGAGCGAACGACCATCACCAACATGGGGACGGAACTCGGCGCGACCTCCTCCATCTTCCCGACCGACGAGGAGACTCGCGAGTACCTCTCCCGACAGGGTCGCGAAGACGTCTTCGAGCAGATCGGTCCCGACGAAGACGCCGAGTACGACGACGAGATCGTCGTCGATCTGAGCGACATCGAGCCGCTCGTCGCCAAGCCGTCCATGCCGGACAACGTCGTCCCCGTGCGTGAGGTGGCCGGTCAGGACGTCGAGCAGGTCATCGTCGGCTCCTGTACGAACGGTGGCTACGAGGACATCCTCCCCGCCGCGAAGATGCTGAAAGGCCAGGAGATCGACATGAAGACTGAGATGATCGTCGCGCCCGGCTCCAAGCAGGCGTCCGAGATTCTCGCTCGCGAGGGCTGGACCGCAGAGATGATGGCCGCCGGTGTGAACTTCTCCGAGGCCACCTGTGGTGCCTGTATCGGTATCGGCCACGTGCCGGCCTCCGACTCCGTCTCCGTCCGGACGTTCAACCGCAACTTCGAGGGTCGCTCCGGCATCGAGGACGACTCCGTCTTCCTCTCCTCGCCGGAGGTCGCGGCCGCAGCCGCCATCAAGGGCGAACTCACCGACCCACGCGACCTCGCCGACGAACTCGGGCTGGACGCGCCGGGCGTCCAGATGCCGGACAAGTACAACGGCTCGAAGACCGACCTCATCGCGCCCGACGAGGCCGTCGACGACGAGCTCGTCAAGGGGCCGAACATCGGCGACGTGCCGCTGAAAGACCCCCTCGACTCCAAGCTCGAGGGCGAGGCGCTGCTCAAGATGGACGACAACATCACGACCGACCACATCATCCCTGCGACGCAGGATATCCTGATGTACCGGTCGAACATCCCGAAGCTCTCCGAGTTCACGCTCTCGCGTGTCGACGACACGTTCGCACAGCGTGCACTGGACTCCGACGGCGGCTTCCTCGTCGCCGGCGAGAACTACGGTCAGGGTTCCTCGCGTGAACACGCGGCCCTCTGTCCGATGTATCTCGGCATCGAGGGCGTCCTCGCACAGTCCTTTGCCCGCATCCACAAGGCGAACCTGTTCAACTTCGGTCTCGTCCCGCTCACTATCGACGAAGCGGACTACGCGAACATCGAGCAGGGCGACGACATCGAAATCGTCGACGACGTGGCCGAAGCGGTCGACTCCGGACAGGAGGAGTTCACCGTCCGCGTCAACGACGACTGGGAGCTCACCGCTCACCTCGACGCCTCTGCGCGCGAACGCGAGATCCTCTCCGCCGGTGGCAAGCTGTCGCTCACGCGCTCGCAGTACGACGCCGAGGGCGCGGCACCCGCCGACGACTGAACCGTCCCGTTTTCCGTTTTTTTGCCAGTCCAGCGACGACCACCGGCAACACACCGAGCGGTCGGTGACACAAAGGCAGTGGCCCCCCAAGCGGTAGTATGCTCGGTATCGAACTCACGCCCGAACACCCCGTCTCCCGGCTGGGCGAGCTTGGCGCGCGCGCCGAGGCCGCCGGCTTCGACACCATCTTCTGCTCGTCGCACTACAACAACCGCGACCCGTTCGTCGCGCTCGACCGCATCGCCCGGCAGACGGACAGCGCCCGCGTCGGTCCCGGCGTCGCCAACCCCTACGACACCCATCCGCTCACGCTCGCCGGAAAGGTCGCAACCTTAGACGAGTCCTCGGGCGGGCGTGCCGTGTTCGGCATCGGACCGGGTGACCCGTCGACGCTCCGGAACCTCGGCGTCGAGCGCGAGCAGGGGCTTTCGGCGACGATTCAGGCGTTCAAGGACGCTCAACGGGTCTGGGACGGCGAGCGCGTCTCCCGTGAGGGGGTCCACACCGCGGCCGACGCGGGACTGAACTTCGAGCCACCACAGGGGGCCGACATCCCGGTGTACGTCGGCGGCGAAGGGCCGCACATGTGCCGGATGGCCGGCAAACACGCCGATGGACTGTTGTTCAACGGCTCGCATCCAGACGACCTCGCGTGGGCGCGCGACCGCGTCGAGGAAGGGAAATCCGACCGGCCCGACGAGCGCGGCGAGTTCGAACTGGCGGCGTACGCCTCCGTTTCGGTCGCAGCGGACGCCGACGCGGCACGCGCTGCCGCCCGCCCGCCGGTCGCGTTCATCGCGTCGGGAGCCGCCCCGCCCGTCCTCCAGCGACACGGCATCGACCCCGGGGTGGCCGACGCTATCGGTGATTCGATTGCAGCGGGGAACTTCGAAGCGGCCTTCGAGCAGGTGACCGAGCCGATGGTCGACGCGTTCTGTATCGCCGGGACGCCAGAGGCGGTCGCTGCGCGGGCGGAGGAGGTGTTAGCACACGCGGATACTCTGGTCGTCGGGTCGCCACTCGGTCCCGACCTGGAGACGGCAATCGACCTCACAGGAGAGACGCTGTCGTAGTTACTGGTCCGGCGGGCCGGCGGTCGGGAGCGCGCGACCGACGAGACTGACGACGGCACCGAGCGAGAGCACGCCGAACACCGCCGACGCGCCGCCGACGATGAGTCCGCCGAGGGCGACGAGAATCGCCTGCTCGGGACTCTGCATGATGACGCCGCCGAAGTACTCGATGACACCCTGTATCGTGTTCTGGATGAAGCCTGCCATGTGTCCCGGTTGGTGTGCGACTACTTCTCAGTTGCGGGTTCGCCACGTTCTTGCCGCTGTGTGTCGAGTTACGGGCGTGAGCGACCACTCGCTGTCGGACTTTTCCGACGACGCTGACGCGCCGGACACGCCGGACAAGCGGGACGCGAGTGACCGAACCTCGGACGATTCGACTGACGACGCCGAGGAACTCCTCGCGACGGCCCGGTTCTCGCCCGACGGCACGCCCTGTGAGGGCTGTGGAGCGGTCGTGACGCGCCGCTGGCACGACGACGGTCGGTTCGTCTGTACCGACTGCAAGAACTGGTAGCTTTTGTGGGATGACGCGGCCACCGACCTCATCGGCTGGCTATCGACGGTAGCAGACTCAGGTGACCGCGTGGACCACCTGCTACCGACCCGCGGGGTCCACCTGTGTGCCCCTTACAGCGCCAGCGTCGTCGTCTCCACGCCGTGGGTCGCGGCGAACTTCTCTAGCTCCTCTTTGCGCGGCTCGATTTCGCTCGGGTCGTGTGAGTCGGTACCGAAGACGAACTCGACGCCTTCCTCCCGGAGTATCTCCATGAACTGCGGGGTAGGGTGGACCTCGCCGTACTCCGAGAGGACGCGCCCGGCATTCAGTTCTGGAACGGTCCGAGAGTCGGTGAACGCCTCGGCCACCCGTCGGTACTGCTCGTCCGTCGCCAGCCCCCGGAGCGTGCTGTTGCGCTCGATGAGGTCGACGTGGGCGGCGATGTCGAACAGCTCCGACTCGATGAGTGCGACCAGGCGGTCGAAGTAGGTGGTGACGTGGTCGCGGCGTGCAGCCGCCGACTGCTCGGCGAAGTGGTCCTCGAAGTGGACGTTCGTGCCGTCTACCTCGTGGACGCTCCCGACGGCGTACTCGAAGCCGACCTCGTCGAGGAAGGCCGCGATTTCTGTCTCGTCGTCCGGGTGGAAATCCATCTCGACGCCGTCGATAACATCGATGTCGCGGCGTTCGTTCAGGGCGTCGATGGCGGCCCTCCGGCGCTCGTACGTCACGTCGAGGTTGAAGCCCATGTTCTCGCGCTGGTGGCGCGGTCCCTCGCGCGAGGAGACGATACAGTGGTCGGTGATGCCGATGGCATCGAGCCCGGCGCTCTCGGCGGCGTGGACCATCCACCCGAGAAAAGAGCCGTCCGAGTAGGTCGTATGAGTGTGATAATCACAGCGCATACCCCGACCAAGGAGAGCCACGGATAGGAAGCTTCGGGTCCGTTACAGCTCCTCGTCGTCGGCGGGCGCGTAGTAGTACTCGCCGGCGTTCTTCTGCTCGCGGTCCTTCTGTGAGCCGGGCTTGTTGATGCGCGGGCGACCAGTGCGCTGGTCGCGCCGGAACGTCACGTCGAGGTTCGCGAGGAACTCGTTCATCCCCTCGCGCATCCCGACCGGCTGGTCGGCATGGCCGTGTTCCGCCGGCTGGCCGTCGAACACCTGTAGCCGGTCGGCGAGGAGGTCGATCATGTAAATATCGTGGTCGATGACCATCGCCGTCGCCTTGTGGTTCTCGGTGTACCGACGGATGGCACGGGTGGCGAGCACCCGCTGTTCCACGTCGAGGTGGGCCGACGGCTCGTCCAAGAGATAGAGGTCGGCGTCCTTCGAGAGACACGCCGCGATGGCGACCCGTTGCCGCTCGCCGCCCGAGAGGTCGGTGAGGTTCTGCTCCATGATTCGCTGGAGTTGGAGCGGCTGGGCGATTTCCGTCTCCCAGTAGGAGGAGCCGAACTGGTCCGTAATCGATGATAAGAACGCGTCGACGCGCATCGGCTGGTCGATGTCGACGTACTGCGGCTTGTACGAGATGTCGAGGTTCGCGTCGAGACTCCCCTCGTCTGGGTCGAGCTTGCCGGCGAGCATCTTCGCGAACGTCGACTTCCCGATACCGTTCGGCCCGACGATACCCAACACCTCGTTGTTGCGGATTTCGCCGGCCTCGATGTCGAGTGAGAACTCCCCTTCGCCGTAAGACTTCGAGAGCGCCGGATACTCGACGAGCGTGTCGGTGTTGGAGGCCACGCGTGGCGCGTGCTGCTCGAACTCAATTGCCTCCTGTCGGATTCGCATGTTCTCGTTGTCGAGATAGCCGGAGAGGTACTCGTTGATGCCGCTTTTCGTGCTCTTCGGGTCGGTGATGACACCGTAGGCGGACGGCTCACCGTACGCGACGTGAATGGAGTCCGCCAACAGATCGAGCACGGCGAGGTCGTGTTCGACGACGAGCATCGAGCGGTCCCCGTCCGCGGCGAGGTCTTGGATGAGCCGCGAGGCGGTAACGCGCTGGCCGATGTCGAGATACGGCGTAATCTCATCGAGGAAGTAGAAGTCGGCGTCGCGCACGAGCGTCGCCGCGAGCGCGACTCGCTGAAGCTCCCCGCCAGAGAGCGTGTCGATCGGCTGGTCGAGCACCGGCTGGATGTCGAGCCGCTCGGTGATCTCGTCTGCGACGCCGCGTTCGTCGACGCCCTCGATGAGTTCGCGGGTGATTCCCGAGAAGCTGCTCGGAATCTTATCGACGTACTGTGGCTTGCGCGCGACGGTCACGTCACCCTCGCGCAGCTCTGCGAGATACGACTGCAGTCCGGTGCCACGGTACGCGTCCATCACCTCGTCCCAAGAGGGGGTGTCGGTGTGGCGGCCGAGATTCGGCTCGATTTCGCCGGCGAGGATGCGGACGGCCGTCGTCTTCCCGATGCCGTTCGGGCCGAGGATACCGGTGACAGTCCCCGATTCGGGCGCTGGAAGCCCGTAGAGACCGAACGCATTCTCGCCGTAGCGGTGGGTCGGGTTCTCGTCGAGTTCCTGGGGCAGATTGATGATTTCGATGGCGTCGAACGGGCACTTCTCGACGCAGATCCCACAGCTCTCGCCCAGACAGATCTCCTCGGAAATTAGGATCTGGTCGTCGCCCCCTTCGTGGGGTTCGTCCTCGCCGAAGTAGTCACTGCGCTCGACGATACACTCCTTGCCCGTCCGGTTCGGCGGGCAGTAGTTCATGCACTCGTAGTTACACCGGTCGGGCTGACACCGGTCTAAGTCGACGACAGCGATAGAATCGCCGGCCATTAGAAGCTACTCCCCGTGGTCAGCAGGATACCCCAACTGATGAACCAGAGCGCGAAGGTCATGAACGCGACGTAGAGGTAGTCCTTCGTCGAGAACTCACCGACGTCGATACCCATGACCGACAGGACGGGGAACTGAACGAGGATCGCCCCCACCAGCACGTATAGCGCCTGGTTGCTCGTTGCGGGCGTCTGGAGGCCGGCCGTCACGACCGACGACGCGACCGCAGCGGCAAGCCCCATCGAACACGCCAGTGATGTGACCACGACTCCGCGCAGATGCGAGGAGAAGCGGCCAGCGGTGTCGGTCGCCATGTACCTCCGTCGTCTCCCTGACGGCAAAAGCGATTCGAAGCCACAACCGCACGCGAACCTGGTGCGTCGGCCCCTCACATTCGTCGCTCGCGGCCTGCTGTGGGGCGGTTAGCAATAACTCACCTTCATGTTTATGACGTCAGACGTTCTGTGGGTAAGTAGTATGAGCGATTCTGACGGAGAGACAGTCGCCGATCTCCCACCGAGCGCCAAGCTCGTCTACAAGGTACTGGAGTACGACGGGCCGATGACCCAGAAGGGCATCGTTGAGGAGTCGATGCTGTCGGCCCGGACCGTTCGCTACGCCCTCGAACGGCTCGAAGCCATCGACGTGGTCAGCGAAGACGTCTACTTCGCCGACGCCCGGCAGAATCTCTACCAGCTCACCGACGCCGACGACCAATCCGCCGAGACCGTCGCGGCCGCCGACGACTGAGTTTCTCGTCCTGCTCGTTGCAGTTCGTCTTCTCCGTGAGTCCCGTTCCGATAGCGCGGCTGCTCTTCTCGACTACTGCGGCGTAATCGTCACCTGTTGGCCGCTGTCGACTGCCGTCTCCAGTTCGTCGGCCAGCCCGCTCCCGCGGGAGATCTGCACCTCACCGCCCCGCGAGACGGTCGCCGTGAACAGATACTGCCCGCCGGCCTGCACCTCGACCGTCTCGCCCGAGTGGCCCTCTACGGGGAGGATGATGTGACGCGAGGTGATTTCGGGCGTGACGATTTCACCCTGCTTGCCCCCGCCGGTTGCGCCGGCGGAGCTGCCACCACTGCCACCGCCGAAGCCGCCGGCGTACTCATCGAGTGTCCGCACGTCTAACTCCATGCTCAGCCGGTTTTCGATATCGGTGATGCGGCCGCCGCCCTTCCCGATGACCGACGAGATATCGTTTTCGGAGACGTAGACGGTGGCGGCGTTGTCACTCGTAATCTCGACTTCCACCTGTCCGTGGGCGATGGATTTGATTTCGCGCTCGATTTCGTTTTTCGCGATGCGGCTGACCCCCGACTCCTGTTCGTCGCCGTCTTCGAGCGGGACGGTGACGACCTGCTGATTGAACGTGTAGATCTCGTAGGCCGGCTCGCCCGTCTCGTAGTCGGAGATGACGACGACCGGGCGGGTGAGGTCCTCCTCCATCAGGCCGTGGGGAACCTTCACCTTCGTTTCGACCTCGTAGACGGTGTCGATCTCGCCGGCCTCGATGTAGACGACCGTGTCGACGACCTGTGGAATCATGCCGAGTTCGACGCGGCCGACGAGCCGCTGGAGGGCGTCGATGGCACGCGTCGCGTGGACGACACCGATCATCCCGACGCCGGCGAGTCGCATGTCGGCGAAGGTGTTGAAGTCAGACGTTTTGCGCACCTCGTCGTAGATGGTGTAGTCGGGCCGCACCATGAGCAGCGAGTCGGCCGTCCGCTCCATCGACCCGCGAAGCTCGGTGTACTGGGTGATGTGGTCGCCGACCTGGAGGTCGCGCGGCTTCTCCATCGTCTTAACGGCGAAATCGGAGTCGGCGAGGAACTCAGCTACCGCCTGCGCGAACGTCGACTTCCCTGCGCCGGGCGACCCCGACAGCAAGATTCCGCGCTGGTGTTCGGTGAAGCGGTCGCGAAGCCCGTCCGGTAGGTCGTACTCGTCGAGCGTGGGCGAGGCGATGGGTCGAACGGCCGTGATCTCGATTCCGTCGGCGAAGGGCGGCCGGGCGACGGCGATACGGTAGTCGGCGTACTGGATGATCTTCATCCCCGGCTCCTCGAGTTCGACGAAGCCGCGCGAGGAGGCGCGCGCCGTCGACTCGATGTCGTTCGCGAACGTCAGCATCTCCGATTCCGACAGCGGCTCACCGCCGATCGGGCCGTACGCGATGTCGCCGATGTCGCCGCGCTTCGCCATCGGTGCGACGCCCGTCTTCAGGTGGACGGACATCGTCTCGCCGTCGAAGTACCGCTCGATGTCGAGTCCGTCGTCGGTCTCGTCGTCGGTCGTGTCGACCTTCGGCTCGACGTACTCGACGGTGACGCCCATCGCCTCACCCACCTCCGCCTGCACGCGGTCGCTGGTGAGCAGCGTCGCGTCGTGGTCGCGCGCGAGGTCGCGAATCAGCGCGTCGATGTCACCTTCGCCCGCGCCCTCGGTCTCGTCGTGAGTCGGGCGACGGCCGATGTATTCGACAGAGATATCGCCGGCGTCGGCAGCCGCCGCCAGCCGCTGTAGCTCTTCGAGTCCGGCCCACCCCGAATCGCGCCCCTGATTCGCCTGCGACTCCAGCTCCGCGACGACAGCGTTCGGCACGTAGACGTGGGCCACGTCGTCGTGTTCGGACACGCGGCCGTCGATGACCGCGCTCGTGTCCGGAAGAATATCCATACCGGACGGAAGGCGGGCGAGCTTATAAGGGTTGTAACAGCGGGCGCTGTGTCACCGCATCTCAGGCGTACTGTTCGGTGATGGATTCGACGTACTTGGCGATGACGTCAACCTCCAGATGGACGGGGTCGCCAACCGACTTCTCCGAGAGTGTCGTGATCTCGTAGGTCGCCGGGATGATGGCGACGGCGAATCCGTCCTCGTCGATGTCGGCGACGGTCAGCGAGATGCCGTCGATGGTGATCGAGCCCTTCGAGACGACGTACTGGCCCATCGACTCGGGGAGCGAGAACTCGAAGTACCAATCTTCTTCCACCTGCTCGATTCCGGTCACCTCGCCGACGCCGTCGACGTGACCCTGCACGATGTGGCCGTCGAAGCGACCGTCCGCGGGGAGTGCGCGCTCGAGGTTCACGCTGTCGCCGACACCGAGGTCACCGAGATACGTCACCTCGACGGTCTCCTCGGCCAGGAAGACGGAGAAGTCGTCGTCGGTCTGCTCCTCGACGGTAAGACAGGCCCCCGACACCGCGACCGACTGGCCGTGCGTCAGTTCGTCGGCGAAGGGCGCTGCCAGTCGGAGCCGCAGTCCGTCGTCGGTCCGCTCGCGGGCGAGCACCTCACCCGTCGTCTCGATGATTCCGGTGAACACAGTCGAGATACGGCGACGCGACGCAAATGTGTTAGTATTCCCGAAACTGGGACGGACCCGGAGCGTTTTCGGTCGCCGGCGACTCACGGGAGACATGGCGCGGTCAATCACGAGTACCATCGGGCTGGCGGCGACCGTCGCGCTGGCGGTCCCGCTCGTCATCTTCGGCATCGAGCAGCTGCTCGCGGGCGAGCATCTGGTTGGGGGTATCGTGCTCGCGATTGCGGCGTTGATGGTGCTCATCGAGGAGTATCTCACGACGCCGACGGACATCCCGGGTCTCGTCGCGGAGAAGACCGTCGGAGCGGTCGTCGAGGAGCCCGAAGAGGACTAGATTTCGTCGTCGGGGTCGTGTTCGGCGGCCATTCGCTGTGCTTCGGCCGCGTACTGCGCCCGCTCGTCGGGGTCGGTCACGTCGCCGAGATTCTGCGGCTCCGCCTTGACGGCTGCGGTCGTCACTCGGCGGTCTCCCGGGGTCGTGAGCGCACGCTCCTTCCGGAAGTAGCGCTCGCCGTCTGTCGTCGCGTACGTGAGGATGATGAGGTTCTGCTCGTCGTCCGAGTAGGTTCGTTCGACAAGCCACACTCGTGTCGTTTGCTCGCTCATACCTGAAGTAGAGTCGCTAGCGGTGAAACGACTGCGGTCGCCGCGGTCAGTCGGCCGGCTCGGCGACCTCGAGCGGTTCCTGTGCCTGCTCGATGAACTCCACGAGCGGGAGCTCGCTGGGCTCGTTGTCGATGAGCACGTCGAGCGGGAGCGTCGGCGCGCCGTCGATGAGATTCTCCATCAAGACGAGTCGCTCGCGGGCGCGCGACATCCCGACGTAGAAGACGCGGCGTTCGTTGTCCGTCAACACGGGGACCGGGTCGGTTCCCTTCTCGAACTCCACCGCTTCGGGGAGCCGGTCGCGGTCGACGCTGGCCGCCATCTGCTCGACGACCTTCTCCGTGAGGTCGGTACAGACGAAGACGTGGTCGGCCTCGCGACCCTTCGCGGAGTGGATGGTGCCCACGCGGACGCGGTCGGCGTCCATCCCCTGATACGGCCCGTCGAAGTAGGCGTCGACGGACCGCTCTTGGAAGTTCGAGGTGCGGGTGAGCATGTCCGACGCGCCGGCGACGCCGGGCGTGAAGGGAGCGTACTCCTCGATGAAGTCGGGACTGACCTCGAAATCCTCCAGTCGCGCGTTGTTCTGCTCTTTCAGCTCGTCGAGCGCGTCGAAGAGGTCGTCGCGCTCTTTCGTGCCGAACGCGGAGTCGGCGAGCATCTCGGCCAGCCGCCGCGCCTCCAGTCCGGTCATGTGTCCCTCGTCGGTCTTCTTCTCGACGGCGCGGACGTACCCTTCGAGCCGGTCGGTCCACATCCGGATGTCCGTCAGCGAGGTGTACGGAATCCCCATCGAGGTGAACTCCTCCATGAACTGGAACAGCTGATAGCGCGCCCGGAACAGCACCATCACGGTCTCGTCCTCGGTCGCCTCGATGGTGTCGCGGACGTTCCGCGTCAAATCGAACATCGACGGCGAGCGAATCCCCTCGACGGTGCCGCCCTCCTTGCGCGGGTTCAGGTCCTTCTCCTGTCGCTCGTCGATGTGGCGGATCTCGCGGTTGACGACGTTCAGCACGTTCGACGGGAGCCGGTAGGAGTTCGGCAAGATTACGTCGTCGTCGGGGTCGGCCTCGAGCAGGAGCGCGGGGTCGGCCCCCTGCCACGCGTAGACGACCTGGTCGTCGTCGCCGGCGATGAGCACCGACTCCATGTGGGGTCGCCACTCCTCGTAGGCGTCGTGTTGGAGCGTCGTGATGTCCTGGAACTCGTCGATGACGAGGTGGTCGACGTTCGGAACGAGCGAGCGCTGGGTGACGCGTTCGAGCATGTCGGCGAAGCCGACGACGCCGTGTTCCCCCTTGTACGCGCGCCACGCTCGGATGACCTCCGGCACGTCGATGCGGTCGTCGTCCGACGGCCACGTCGGGGTGTACTTGTTGCCCGTCTGTGAGTTGGGGTCCTCCTCCGGCGGGAGTCGAACCTCCTCCACGTCCCACTGGAAGGGTACGTCGTACCAGTCGGCCACGTCCCGGCGGGTGCGCTGGAGCCACTCGGAGGTGGCGAGAATCTTGTTGCCGATGGTGGTCGAGCGCGACGAGCGCCGCCGGTTGGAGTCGTACTCACCCTCGAACTCGATGCCGTACTCCGAGCAGAACTCCTTTTTCTCGTCCTCGCCGACCACGTCGCCGCGTGATAAGTCGAGCAGCTCGTACGCCTTCGCGTGCATCGTGGAGACGTTCCCCTTCAGCGACTTCGGCGAGCGGTCGAGTCGTTCGGCGAGTCGCTCGCGAATCTCCGCGGCGGCCGCCCGGGTGTAGGAGACGACGAGGATGTCCCGCACGTCGACGCCGTCGTCGAGCATCTCGTCGACGCGGTCCAATAGCGCGGTGGTCTTCCCGCTGCCGGGACCACCGAACAGCCGCGTCAGGTGCGTATCGTCGGTCATAGAGACATGAACACGACCACCGGGCATAAGGGGCGTGGCTTCGCTGGGCCGCTCGTCCGCCGCAATCCGTGCTACCACGTACCACACATTTATTGCCACCGGGGCTAACTATCTGCTTGTATGGCGACCGCGAACGACATCTTCGACGACTTCCTCGCAGACAGGGGCCACGAGACGGAAACCGAGACGCCGGCGTGGGAGGAGGATTATAATAAAAAGCGGTGCCCGGAGTGTGGCGGACTCCACGAGATGGCGGCCTCGGAGTGTACCGTCTGCGGCTGGACGCCGAACTAACCGGCGTCTCGTTCTCGCGTCGCTCGCGCTCACCAGCGAACGCGTCGGGGAGTGAAACGTGTCCCCGGAGGGAGGAGGGTGGGGGGAGTCCTCCCGACAGGGACGAGGTGGGGATGCACCCAAAACTGGGTGCACCCGGTTGTAAATGGTAGGTGTATAAGAAAGTGCTGGCTGCCGGCGACCAAGGCTTTACTGGCCGACCGACGTACGACGAATGTGACGACAGCCGGGAGCCAGCCGACCGACGGGCCGACGATTCGGCAGGCGACGCGGGCGGACCTGCTCGACGTGTACCGCATCGAGACCACGTCGTTTCCCCAGCCGTGGCCCTACGCCGCCTTCGAGCAGTTCCTCGGTCAGCCCGGATTTCTCGTCGCCGGCGAGCGGTCAGTCGACGGCTTCATCGTCGCCGACACCGTCCCGAACGGCGGGACGCCGCTCGGCCACGTCAAGGACCTCGCGGTCCGCCCCGACGCCCGCGGGCAGGGACTCGGCGCGAATCTCCTCGGGACCGCCCTCAGTATCTGTCGACGCCAGGGCGTCGGCCGCGTCAAGCTCGAAGTGCGGGAGACCAACGACACCGCCAAGCGCCTCTACGAGCGGTTCGGCTTCGAGATTCACCGACGACTTCCCCGGTACTACGACGACGGCGAGGACGCGTTCGTGATGGTGTGTCCCCTACAGTAGCCCGTCCGCCCGCGCGAGCAGAATCCCCTCGATGGTGGCGTCGTTGGCTGGCGCTTCGCGTGCGCGGGCCAGCGCCTCCGCCACTGGGACGCGCACCACGTCGATGAACTCGTTGCCGTCGAGCTTGCGCTTCCCGTCGGTGAGTCCCTCCGCATAGACGATGCCGCGACGGTGACGGAGGACGCCCGTCGAACACCAGAACTCCTCGACGTGCGCGACGGAGTCGGGGACGAAGCCGGTCTCTTCCTCCAGTTCGCGCGCGCCGGCCTCGGCGTACGTCTCGCCGTCCTCGACGATGCCGGCCACGAGCTCGAGACAGTGCTCGCGGATGGCCGGCCGGAACTGCTCTACCATCACCAGGTCGTCGCCGTCCTGTGCGACGACGACGACCGCCGGCGGCAGGTCAGCCCAGTAGTACTTCTTCGTCGTGGCGTCGGGCTGGCGCACCTCGTCGTAGCCGCCGGTGTACCAGCCGGTCTCGTACTCGGCGACGGACTCGACGACCGGCCAGTCGTGGTCTGCGTTGTCGCTCACGGCTGCACCACCGTCACACGATACGTGACGTTCTCGAAGGTGACGAAGACGGCGTCGCCCGACATGTTTGACGCGTACCGCTGTCTGAACACGTCGCGCTCGTCGAACACCGAGTGGGTAAACGTCTCCTTGATGCCGAACGGTCCCCTGTAGTAGGCCGTCGAGCGCGCCGTCCCGCCGTCTGCTGCGCTCACCGCGCCGTAGGTGTACGGAAACCGTTGCTCGGAGAGGTTCGCGCCGTCGATGGGAACGACTCCATCTGGAGCCTCGGCCGCCGTCGCCTCGGCGTAGTAGGGGTCGCCGCTCTGGAGCAGCGACGGCAGCGCCCCGAGCGCGAGCAGCAGGACGACGACCACCAGCAGTCCGAGCGTGACGTTGCGCGTGATGCGTCTCACGACGCGGCTCCCTCCACACTCTCCTCGCTTCCGTCGCCTTCCTTCAGGATGTCTCGGTACACCTTCCCGTACGCCTGTCGCCGCAGCGTGCCGACGGCGGCTTCCTCCTCGGCGTGGAACGTCGCAGCGACGACGGTGTCTCCCGCAGGGGCGACGTGCCACGCGACGTTGTCAACCTCGTCGCTCCCCTCCAGTTCGACGGCGAACTCCGAGTCTTCGACCACTGACTCGAACTCTCCGCGCGTGCCGACCGTCACCTTGAGCAGGGAGGCGAACAGCGCGTCCAGTGCCGTCTCGATGACGTCGCTCGTGACGCGGTCGCCGTACTCCTCGCGGTCGAACGCCATCGCCTTGGCCGTCTCCCGGACGACCGTCTGTGCCGTCGGCGCGAGGTCGCTGTACGCCTCCCGGGCCTCCGTCGCCGTCGTCGGGGCGAGCCACCCGTCTTCGTGCATACCTCCCGTACGTGGTCGTCGGTGGTAGATATACCGAAACAGTATCCTACCCTGCCCGACACGTCAGAGTCGATGCCCGCCCGCTCGACCCTCCGCCGTGCCCTCCTCGCGGTCGTCGTCGTCTGTCTCGTCGGCCTGCTCGTCGGCTATCTCACCGGCCCGCACGACCCGACGACGACCGACGGCTTCCGCCCGACCGACGCCGGGGGGTACGACCCCGCCGCCCTCGAATCGGCCGCCAACGTCACCGTCGCCGCCACTCAGGGCGTCCCCGAATCCGACGCCGCGGGTGAACTCGTCGCGCTCACCGACGAGGGGAACGTCGCGTACCGCAACGACACCCTCCAGACCTACTTCGACGTGGACCCCGTCCCCGACGCCCCCTACGTCGTCGAGTACGTCGGCGCCGAGAAGCTGACCGGCGACGCCTGTGCCGGCGTCTCCACCGACACCTGCTCGCGAAACGTCTACGAGCGGCTGAATCTCCGCACCGACGAGACCACCCGCCTGTGGTCGAAGACGACGCCGCGTATCCCGTCGAACCGATACCACGACATCGACCGCGTCAACGGGACCCACATCGCCGTCGCCGACATCTACGAGGACGCGCTCTACACCGTCGACCTCGCGACCGGCGAGGAGGTGTGGCGCTGGAACGCCGAGGAGGACTACGACCGCTCGTCGGGCGGGTCGCCCGGCGACTGGACCCACGTCAACGACATCGAGACGACGCCAGACGGCCGGTTCCAGGCCAGCCTCCGGAATCAGGACTCCGTCGTCTTCGTCCGGCCCGGCGAGGGCTTGGTGGCCGAACAGACGCTCGGCTCCGACGGCGCTCACAGCGTCCTGTACGAACAACACAACCCCGACTACATCCCCGCGGCGAACGGCGGCCCGGGCGTTCCGGTCGCCGACTCCGAGAATCGCCGCGTCGTCGAGTACCAGCGACAGGACGGCGAGTGGGTCCAGACGTGGGCGTGGACCGACGCGCGACTCCAGTGGCCGCGCGACGCCGACCGACTCCCGGACGGCTCGACGCTCGTCACCGACAGCCACGGCGACCGCGTCATCGAGGTCGCGCCCGACGGCACCGTGCTCTGGTCCGCGACCGTCCGGCTCCCGTACGAGGCGGAACGACTCGCCACGCCCAGCGAGTCGGGTGGCGGTCCGGCCGTCGACACCGGCGACCCCGGTATCGACCCGAGCGCGGGGCTGCTCGCGAATCCGGGCTACACCCTCCGAACCGCCGTCCCCCAACTACTCGTCAACGGGCTGTTGTACGTCTCGCCCTCGTGGGTTCTGTATCCCGAGCTGCTCGTAGTGCTCGCGTTAGGGTTGACGCTGCTCGCGTGGGGCGTGGGAGAAATCTGGTGGCGGCGCGACCGCATCCGGGCCGCGGTCGGGCGCTAATTCTCGTCTTCGTCGTCGGGTTCGTCTGCTTCGCTCTCGGCCAGCATCTCTTTCGTCAGTTCGCGTGCCTCCTCTAACACCGCCTGCGTGTCCTCGTCCATCTCTACGTCCGCCTGTGACGGCAGCTCCTGGTCGTGTGCGTGACCGTGGTCGTGACCCGAGTGGTCGTGTCCCTCGCTCTCGAACAGTTCGCCCGAGCGACCGCTCTCTCGGTCGGATCGCCCGCCGGTGGTGTCCTCGAACACCTGTGGGTACTCGTCTTCCTCCGCGAACTCGCGGACGCGCTCGGCGAGCTCCGCTTCGCCCTCCTCGGCCCAGTCGGGGGCGTGCTCGTCGAGCCACGCCTCGTGGTCGTCGTCACCGAGGATGGCGGTGAAGGCGAGGTGGTTCGCGAGGTGGCGAGCGTCGACCTGCGGGTCGTCACAGACGGGACACGCGTAGCCCATACCCGACGTGGGGTATCGGGAGGGAAAAACACAGCGTCCCCGCGAACTCAGAAGTCGTCGGGGGCCTCGTCCTCAACGTCGCGTTTCATCGAGTCGCGCCGCGCTTTCGCGTCGCGACCCGTCGCTTCGAGCAGAAACTCGTTTTTCGCGGTGTTGGCGTCGCCGGCGGTGTCCACGTCGCCCGTCTCCATCAGGTCCTCCAGTTCGCGCTCCTCGAAGTTGACCGCGAGGGTGTCCTTCTTGCTTCCGTACGTTACGGCACCGACGACGATGCGCTCGAACACCGGGTTCTCGGGGTTCTCGATGACGAACAGGTCCGAGTCGTTGTACTCTTGTGTGTCGGTGATCTCGCCGAAGTACTCCTGGACGGTCGATTCGAGGTCGGGGATTCGCTCCTCGAGATACTCCCCGCGCCGCATCTTATACTCCTCCATACGCCCGATTCGACACCCGATGGTTTACCGATTTCGGAGCTATCGGGCGTCGAGATACCCTCGGTGACACGCCGGACACGCGTCGCCTTCCCGCAGCGAGGAGGCGTCCATCTGCTCTGTGAATCCACACTCCGGGCAGACGTACTCGCCGTCGAGAATGCTCGTCGCCGCCGGCTCCGTCGTCGCCTCCGCCCCCTCGGTTGATTCCGACTGTGGCGACTCGTCGCTCGACTCCGTGGACGCCGACGCCTCGACCCCTTCGTCGCCCGTCAGCGTGCTCGGGTCGAACTGGTCGCTCTCGTCCGGCCACTGCCCAGGTTCACGCATCGCCGACTTCGGCGTCTCCGTCGGCTCGTCGTCGAGAATCTCCGCGTCCTCCTCGCTCGGGTCGGCGGGTGGCTCCTCGTCGTCCTCGCCGGACGTGAACCCCGGGTCCACCGCCGGGTCGGACTCGAGCGGCGGTTCGTCACCGCCCGGCCCCGGCTCTCCGCCGGCAGTCGTCGCCGCGACCGCCGGCTCAGGCTCCGACTCGGCGTCTGTTTCTGCCGCCGATTCCGGCTCCGGGTCGGTCGCGTCGTCGACGGCCACGTCTGACGGTTCGACGATGGAGGTGACTTCCTTGCTCTCGGAGGTGACGCGGCGCTCGCCACAGCGGCGACACTCCTCGATTTCGCGGACGACGGTGATCGCCTCGCTCCCTTGCTCGGTTCGTTCACGCTCGGTGTCCGCCTCCTCGAAGGCGTGCCCGAGTAGCGAACACGTAACTCCCATTGGTCATCTTCCCGTCGTCGCGGGCATAAGGCTACCGACGCCCCCGACGAGTGTCTGACGCGCGCCCTACGAACGGTTATGTCGCCCCGCCACGTAGCCGTGAGTATGCAGGCGAAGTCGACCTATCGCGACCGCGACGAGACGGAACTCGCGGTGCTCGACACGCTGGTCGACGCACGCGAGGAGGGGCTCACGATCTTCGAGGTGCGCGCCAGCGTCGACGCCTCCATCGACGACATCGAGGAGAGTCTCGCCGCGCTGAAAGCAGACGACCTCATCCGCGTCACCAACGCCGACAGCGAGACCCGCATCTACCCCCGCGACCGCGTGATTCCCGACGACGAGGAGACGGACGACCCATCAGTCGTCGATGCGCTCCGCGAGCGGCTCCCCTTCTAGTTTCGACGACGAGCCGTTTTTCACCCTCGGCACACTTCGGTAGGTAATGACCGTCCTTCCCGAGGTCCACGAGCGCCACGGGGCCACCTTCCGCGAGTACGACGGCCGCCGGGTCGTCGACTCCTACGGCCGACCCGACCGCACCCACCGCGCCGTCCGCAAGGGCGTCGGCGTCATCGAAACGCGCTACGGGATTCTCCAGATCTCCGGCGACGACCGCGTCGAGTTCGTCGACAACGCCGTCACCAACGCCGTCCCGACCGAGAACGGCCGCGGCGTGTACGCCCTCCTGCTTGACCCGCAGGGACGAATCGAGACGGATCTCTACGTCTACAACGCCGGCGAGCGACTGCTCTGTTTCACCCCGCCCGGTGAGGCCGCGCCGCTCGCGGCGTCGTGGCGCGAGAACGTCTTCATCCAGGACGTCGATATCGAGAACGCGACCGATGATCTCGCCGTCTTCGGTGTCCACGGGCCGACGGCCACGGAGAAGGTGGCCAGCGTCCTCCACGGTGGCGTCGGCAGTCCGGACGAGGAATTCACCTTCGTACGCGGCTCGATGGGCGAAGCCGGCGTCAGCGTCATCCGGACGGACAACCTCCCCGGCGAGGAGGGGTACGAGGTGGTGTGTGCGGCCGACGATGCTCACGAGGCGTTCGAGACGCTCATCACCCGCGGTAACAACGCCGTCCCGTTCGGCTACCGAACCTGGGAGTCGCTGACGCTCGAAGCCGGCACCCCGATGTTCGAGACAGAACTCGACGGGACGGTGCCGAACGTGCTCGGGCTTCGGAACGCCCTCGACTTCTCGAAGGGCTGTTATGTCGGGCAGGAAGTCGTCTCGAAGATCGAGAACCGCGGGCGACCCTCGCGCCGGCTGGTCGGTCTCGCGCTCGATTCGGTGCCCGAACCTGGAGCAGCCGTGTTCGCCGGAGACAGCCACGCCGGCGAGGTGACCCGCGCCGGAGATCCCCCGCTGCGTGAGTCGCCGGTTGCGCTCGCGTTCGTCGGCTTCGGTGACGACCTCGATACTCTCACCGTCCGCGTCGACGGCGAGCAGGTGGCAGCGAGCCACGAACCGCTCCCGTTCGTCGACGGGTCCGAGCGGTCGGCCCGACTGCCGGAGTACTGACCCGGCGATTTTTTATTTTCCACGGGGGAGACCAATCTCGTGCAGGAACATCTACTCGTCCCGATCGACGGCTCCGAACAGGCGCGCGAGGCGTTCGAGTACGCGCTCGACCGGTTTCCGGACGCGGAGCTGACGCTGCTGTCGGTCGTCGACCCCGCAGACGCAGTCGTCTCCGAGCCGATTACGGGCGCATACGAATCCCCCGCCGGCACCGCCGGCGCGGGGGCCGAACTGCTCGACGAACTGGAGACGACCGCGACCGAACGCGTCGAGGAGACGGCCTCCGAGGCGCGGGCGGCCGGGCACGACGCGGATTCCGAGGTCGTCGTCGGCCAACCCGGCCGCGCAATCGTGGTGTTCGCCGACGAGCGCGACTGCGACCACATCGTGATGGGAAGCCACGGTCGCTCCGGCGTGTCGCGCGTCCTGCTCGGCTCCGTCGCCGAGTCCGTGATGCGCCGGGCACACGCCCCCGTGACAGTCGTCCGCTGAGGCCGAATGTTTTTGTTCGACCGACGGCGAGTGAAACCAGATGGTCGAAGCGTTCGCCGTCGCCTCCGGCAAGGGCGGAACGGGTAAGACGACGAGCACGCTCGCGCTCGGGATGGCACTCGCCGATTCCTACGACGTGACGGTCGTGGACGCCGACACCGGGATGGCGAATCTGCTCTTTCACGCCGGTCTCTCCGACGCCGACGCGACCCTCCACGACGTGCTCGTTGGGGACGGTCCCTCCGTCGAGGCGGCGACTTACGAGCGGTTCGGGATGTCGGTCGTCCCGTGTGGCACCTCCCTGGCCGCCTTCGAGCGGGCCGATCCCGACCGACTGCGCGACGTGGTCGCCGACCTCGCGAGCGACACCGACGTGCTGCTCCTCGATTCGCCGGCGACGCTCGGCTCGAAGGCCGCGGTCCTCCCGGTGGTGTTGGCCGACCGCGCCATCGTCGTGCTCCAGCCGACGGTGCCCGCGCTCTCTGACGGGCTGAAAGTACAGGAGTACGCGCTCTCGTACGGGACAGACATCGCCGGCGTCCTGTTCAACAAAGTCCACGACGGCGACGATGGCGTCGCCCAGCAGGCCGACCGCTACTTCGAGGGACCGACGCTCGCCGAGGTACCCGACGCCGACGCCGCCCGCGCCGCCAGAAGCGCGGGCGAACCCCTCCTCGCATACGCTCCCGAGTCGGCCGCTGCCGAGACGTTCAGGCAGGCTGCCGACGCGCTCGACGTGCGCGCCGGTGACGGCGAGGCGGTCGCCGACCGGTTCCAGTCGGCGGTCATCCCCGATCCGCCATGACGCCCGAGGGGACGCTGGTCGCCTCCCGGGTCGTCGAGTCGCTCGCTACCCCGCTGGAAACCTGTTTCGCGGACCAACTTACTGGCTACCTCCGGATCGAGTCGGGGATGCCGCTCGCCGACGCCGACCCTGTCGTCGTCACCCTCGATGGTGGTGTGCCGACCGCGGCGGTCGTCCCCGACGGCGACCAGACGGGCGCGGGTGCCCTCGCCGCGCTCCCCGACACGGGACCGTTTCGGGTCGAACGCGCCCGGACGAGTGCGAGTGCCCTCGCGTCGCTCCACGACCGCCCCGCGTGTCACGTCGACCCCGGGGCGATAGCCGAGCGCGCCGACGCCCCCGCACTCGCGGCCCGCCTCCGCGAGCGCGCGCCCGACGACCCCACCGACGACTCCGTGGCTGACTTTCTCGACGACCCCGACCAGATCGCCGCGCTGAAAGCCGAGGCGCGGGCCGAGGCGACCGCACGGGCCGACGAGTGGGGGTTGTCGGACCAGCTCGACACCGAGTGACCCCGCAGATTTTAGGCCGAACCGAGCGAACATATGTAGGTGTCACGCGCGAACCTCGTCGTCCAGCTCTCGGAGGGGGAGTGGGCACACACCGTCTCGACGCAGTTTCCAGACGCCGAGTTCGAGCTGTTGGCGCTCGAACCCGGCGAGACCGAGTGTCACCAGCTCGTCCGCGTCGACGCGACCAACCCCGACCGGCCGGTCGAGTTCATGCGCGAGGTCGACGGCTTTCGCGCCTTCTCCGTGGTCCAGCGCGGTGAGGGGGCGACCGTCGTCCGATTCCGCTCTGAGACGCCGCTCGTGGTCTTCTGTCTGCGCCGGGCGTCGATACCGTTCGAGCCGCCGCTCGCCTGCCGTGACGGTCGCGCCTCGCTGCAGGCGACTGCGCCCGACGACGCCATCTCGAAGCTGACCGACTACTTCCGCGAGTACGGGCTTCGGTTCGAGGTGGAGTCGCTCAGACAGGAGTTGGACGTGGAGACGCTGCTCACGCCGCGCCAGCGCGACCTCGTACTCACCGCCGTCGAGGAGGGGTACTACGACACTCCCCGCGACTGCACGCTGACCGAACTCGCCGAGGCGACCGACGTGGCGAAATCTACGGCTTCGGAGACGCTCCACCGCGCCGAAGGGAGCATCATCCGGCAGTTCGTCGGCGACGCGCTGGCCGACGCCGACACCGAGTGACCGGTCTGTCACGAACGATACAACGAGCGAGAGCCGTTTAGTAGCCCGGCGATAGAGACGGAATATGGGACTCGACGAGGACGCACTGGAGTATCACGAGGCGAAGCCGCCGGGGAAGATCGAGATTTCGACGACAAAGCCGACGAAGACTCAGCGCGACCTCTCGCTGGCCTACTCGCCGGGCGTCGCCGCCCCCTGTGAGAAGATAGCCGACGACCCAGCCGACGCCTACCGCTACACCACGAAGGGGAACATGGTGGGCGTCGTCTCGAACGGGACCGCCGTGCTCGGTCTGGGTGACATCGGCGCACAGGCCTCGAAGCCAGTCATGGAGGGAAAAGGCGTCCTGTTCAAGCGATTCGCCGACATCGACGTGTTCGATATCGAACTCGACGACGCCGACCCCGACGGCTTTTGTGCCGCGGTCGAGCGCATGGAACCGACGTTCGGCGGTATCAACCTCGAGGACATCTCTGCGCCGGAGTGTTTCGAAATCGAGACGCGCCTGCGCGAGTCGATGGACATCCCCGTCTTCCACGACGACCAACACGGCACCGCCATCATCTCCGGGGCGGCGCTGATGAACGCCTGTGAGCTGACGGGCAAATCCTTCGAGAATCTCTCGGTCACTTTTTCGGGTGCCGGCGCGGCCGCTACCGCCACCGCTCGCTTTTACACTGATCTCGGCGTCGACCCCGACAACATCACGATGGTCGATATCGACGGTATCATTACCGAAGCGCGGGCGGCCGCCGGCGACCCACACGAATACACCGAGCCGTTCGCCGCCGAGTCTGGGGGCGAACTCGCGGACGCGATGGAGGGAGCCGACGTGTTCGTCGGGCTCTCCGTCGGCGGTATCGTCTCACAGGAAATGGTGCAGTCGATGGCCACCGACCCGGTCGTGTTCGCGATGGCGAATCCGAATCCGGAAATCGGCTACGAGGAGGCGATGGCCGCCCGCGACGACCTGATCATGGCGACGGGCCGGTCGGATTACCCGAACCAGGTGAACAACGTGCTCGGATTCCCGTTTCTGTTCCGGGGCGCGCTCGACGTGCGCGCGACCGACATCAACGAGCCGATGAAACAGGCCGCCGCCGAGGCGCTCGCCGACCTCGCGAAGGAGGACGTGCCCGACGCCGTCGTGAAGGCGTACGGCGACGAGCCGCTCCAGTTCGGCCCGGAGTACCTGATTCCGAAGCCGCTGGATACCCGCGTCCTGTTCGAGGTGTCGGCGGCCGTCGCGCAGGCGGCTATCGACTCCGGGGTCGCCCGCGTCGAGCGCGACCTCGACGGCTACCGCGACGAACTCGAGGCCCGCCTCGGGAAGGGCCGCGAGATGATGCGTACCGTCCTGACGAAGGCGCAGTCGAACCCGAAACGGGTCGTCTTCTCCGAGGGCGCAGACCGGAAAATCATCCGCGCCGCCTACCAGCTACAGGACGAGGGCATCGCCGAGCCGATACTCGTCGGCGACGCCGACCAGATTCACCGCCGGGCGGCGGAACTCGGACTCGCCTTCGACCCCGAAATCGTCGACCCGACCAGCGACCACCTCGACCCCTACGCCGAGCGACTCCACGAGCTACGCAAGCGCGACGGCGTCACCCGCAACGAGGCCGACTCGCTCATCCGCGACGGCGACTGGCTCGCCTCGACGCTCGTTGAGATGGGCGACGCCGACGTGATGCTCACCGGCCTGACCCACCACTACCCGACCGCGCTCCGCCCGCCGCTGCAGGTCGTGGGCACGGCCCCCGACGCCAATTACGCCGCCGGCGTCTACATGCTCACCTTCGACGACCGCGTCGTCTTCTGTGCCGACGCGACCGTGAATCAGGCTCCCGACGAGGACGTGCTAGAGGAGGTCGCCCGCCACACCGCCGACCTCGCGCGACAGTTCAACGTCGACCCCCGGGTCGCCCTGCTGTCGTACTCCGACTTCGGAACCGTCGACAACGAGGGGACGCGAAAACCCCGCGAGGCCGCAGACCGCCTCCGCAGCGACCCGACCGTCGACTTCCCGGTCGACGGGGAGATGCAGGCAGACACCGCCGTCGTTGAGGACATTCTCACGGCCGACTACGCCTTCACCGAACTCGACGAGCCGGCGAACGTGCTCGTGTTCCCGAACCTGGAGGCCGGCAACATCGCGTACAAACTGCTCCAGCGGCTCGGGGGAGCCGACGCCGTCGGCCCGATGCTCGTCGGGATGGACAAGCCGGTCCACGTCCTCCAGCGCGGCGACGAGGTCAAAGACATCGTGAATTTGGCGTCCGTTGCGGTCGTCGACGCACAGGAAGAAGAGTAGTCCGCGAGCGACAGCGAGCGGTTCACCGCGCCCGAACTCGTGAGGGCGCGGCCTTTCCGGTCCAGGGGTTTGCCGCGAGGGTGGAACCCGAGCGGGAAACGGCTGGAAGTGCGAAGACATCGTGAATTTGGCGTCCGTTGCGGTCGTCGACGCACAGGAAGACGAAGAGTAGGCGTCCGCGAGCGAGGGCGAGCGGTTCACCGCGACTGTACTGCCCCGACGTTTATCATGTCCCCACCCGGCTACCGGCGTATGAGCTACGAACTCGTCTTATCGACCGACGACCACGACTCGCTGGACTCGCTCGCCGCCCGCGCTCGACACGCCGAACAACTGGGGTTCGAGCGCGTCTCGGCCGGCGAGACCACCGGCTGGGACATGGTGTCGGCGTTCACCGTCGTCGGCGAGCGAACCGAGGAAATCGGCGTCTCGACGGACGTGCTCTCGCCGTACGGGCGCGCGCCGACCGTGCTCGCCCAGACTGCTCTGACGATGCACGACACGACGGACGGGCGCTTCCGGCTCGGGCTGGGTACCTCCTCGCCGGCCATCGCGGAGGGGTGGCACGGGGGGGATTTCGACCGTCCGCTTCGGCGACTGCGTGAGTGTCTCGACATCATCCGGGAGGTGTACGAGGGCGGTAGCGTCGAGTACGAGGGGGAGTGTTACGATGTCGGTGGACTGCGGTACAGCCGTCCGGTGCCAGAGGAGCCGCCGGCAATCGACGTGGCCGCGCTCGGTCCGAAGGCGACCGAACTCGTCGGGCGGTTCGCCGACGGCTGGGTGCCACAGCTGTTCACGGCCGACGGGCTTCGCGACCGGCTGGCCGACCTCGAACGCGGAGCCGACCTCGGCGGGCGAGCCGTCGAAGACGTGCGGGTGACGCCGTTGGTGCGGACGGTCGCGAGCGAGGACCGCGAGCAGGCGCGTGCGAGCGCGCGGTCGGCGGTCGCGTTCCTCATCGGCGCGTACGGGCCGTTCTACGGTGACTCGGTCGCGAAACAGGGGTATCCGGACGTGGTCGACGAGATTCGCGAGGCGTGGGAGTCGGACCGCGACACGGACGCGATGGCGGCCGCGCTGCCCGACGAACTCCTCGACTCGCTCGCGGCCGCCGGCACCCCACGGGAGGTGCGGGAGCGACTCTCGACGTTCCGGGATATCGACGGGGTCGACGCCGTCAGAGTCGGCTTCGCGAGCGGGCTGGACGACGACACGAAGGAGGCGACGATGGCGGCCGTCGAGCCGCTGTTGTGACGAACCGTCGGCGGTCGGCGCTTGCCGGCGATACACGCGAGTGTATGTAAGTATATATACGAGTGCCCGCAATTTATACATAGATGAATGCGAAGGGAGAGTCAACGGGACCGACGGTCCTCGTGGTCGCCGACACGGCCACCCGCGTGACGGCGGAACTCTCCCGGCGAGCCCCCTCCCTGTCTGCGATTCCAATCGACGCCGCCACGGACGCCAGCGACGTTCTCAATCACCTCTCTGAGGCCGACTGTCTCGTCGTCGACCCGACTGCGGGCGACTTCGACACGGTCGAGAGGGTCCGTGAGTACGACGCGCTGTTGCCTATCGTGTTGTTCACCGCCCGTGACCCCGCGGCGTTCGCCGAGGCGGCCATCCGCGCCGACGTGACCGACTACGTCCCCGCGACAGACGAGGACGCGTACGACCGACTGCTCGACCGCATCGAGCGTCGCGTCACGCGGTACGACCGCGAGACGGTCGACCGGGTCTCGACACGGATGCAGCCGCTCGCCGCCTTCACCAGCGACCTCCACGCCTGTACCGACGAGCTGGAGGCCATCGAGATGGCCGCAGACGCCGCGACGCAGATTCTGGCGTTCGACCGGTGTTCCTTCGGCATCGAGCGTGACGGGATGCTCCGTGTCGTCGAGGAGCGCGGCGACGAACATGGCGAGGCTGACGTGCTCCCCAGCGACGAGGGAATCGCCGGTCTCTCCTATCAGTCGGGCGAGGCGCTGCTCATCGACGACGTGGCCGCGTACCCGCACGTCGAGAGCGACAACGAGGTCGCACTCCTCAGCGTCCCAATCGGCGAACACGGTATCTTCCAGGCGGTCGGTGACGGCGTCGGCGTCTTCACGACCGAGGACCACGAGGCCGCCGTCCTGTTGTGCGACCACCTCGCCGAGACGCTCTCGCGCATCGAACGCGAGGACGAAATCGCCGAACAGGAGCGGTTCTTCCGGGAGGTGCTCAACTCCATCCCCGACCCGGTGTACATCCTCGATGAGTCGTTGCGCTTTGACACGGTCAACGACGCCCTGCTCGAGGCGGTCCCGTACAGCCGCGACCAACTCGTGGAGATGTCTGTCGCCGAGATACCAAACGACACCGTCGAGGGCGACTTCACGACCGAGCTTCAGGAGATCCTCGATTCGGGCGGCTCCTTCCGCGGGGAAATTGAGGTCAACAACGACGGCGAGTGTATTCCCTACCAGCTGAACACGCGCCGCATCGTCCACGACGGCGAGCCGATGTTGTTGGGCGTGGCCCGCGACATCTCCGAGCGGAAGGCCCGCGAGGAGGAACTTCGCCGACAGAACGAGCGGCTCGACGAGTTCGCGTCGGTCGTGAGCCACGACCTCCGGACGCCGCTCAACGTCGCCAGCGGCCGTATTGAACTCGCCCGCGAGACCGAGGACGCCTCGCATCTCGGTGCCGCCGAGGACGCGCTCGACCGGATGACGACGCTCATCCAAGACGCCATGACGTTAGCGCGCGACGGCCGCACCGTCGAGTCGCCGTCGCCGGTCGAACTGACGCCGCTGGTCGAGACTGCATGGAACGGCGTGCCCGCCGACGGCGCGACGCTCTCGGTCCCCGCCGAGTCGGTGACCGTGCTTGCCGACAAGCCGCGTCTCCAGCGGTGTGTCGAGAACGTGCTCCGCAACGCCGTCGACCACGCGGAGGACCCCCACATCGACGTGAGCGTGACCGTCACCGGCGACACTGCGACGCTGTCAATCTGTGACGACGGTCCCGGCATCCCGGCCGACGAGCGCGAGGACGTGCTCCAGTCGGGCTACACGACCAGCAGCGAGGGGTCGGGACTCGGACTCGGCATCGTCGCCCGCATCGCCGAGGCGCACGGCTGGGGTATCTCACTCTCCGAGAGCGACGCCGGCGGACTCTGTGTCGAGCTGTCGAGAATCGCCCTCGCCGAGTGAGCGAAACGCACACCTCGCTCGGACGTGAACCGCCGGTATGGAACGCATCACGACGACCGACGAAGTGCCCGAACAGGGGTCGTTCCTCTTTACCGTCACCGAGAGCGACGGCCGCGAGGAGGAGGTCATCCTCATCCGCGACAGCGAGGACGAAATCGCCGCGTGGAAGAACTTCTGTCAGCACGAAATCGACCAACGACTCGACCGTGGCAACGGTGCAGTCACCCGGGACGGCGGCGTCATCTGCCCGAAACACGGCTCCATCTTCGACGGGTCGACCGGCCACTGCGACAACGGGAAAGCCGCCGGCTCGACACTCGCCGAGGTCGACATCGCGATCAACCGGACGGACGTGTATCTCACCGACGACGACCTCGCCTTCGAACACGTCGGCGGCATCAGCGACGACGATATGCCCGGATCGAGCTCGCATCTCGGCTTCTGAATTCGACAGCCGTCGTAGATAGTTTTAGTATGTGTCGTCCTCAGTCGCGGATATGGACTCGGTCCGAGCGCTGTCCTCGCCGACGGCGAAGCTGGTGTATCTGTATCTGAGCGAGCGCGGCGCGGCGACGGCCGACGAGCTGTAGGCCGCGCTCGACGAGCAACTGTTCCGACTGCTGCCGGTGTGTCGCCAGCTGGTCGAGACGGGACTAATCGAGCAGCGCGGCGACCGGTACACCGCCGTCTGACACGAGCGCTTTTGTCGGTCTCGCGCACACCTCGCGTATGCGCGCTGGCGTCCTCCGTGAGTACGGCGAACCGCTCGACGTGACGACCCGGCTCGACCCGATCCCCGACGCCGACGGGGCCGTCGTCGCGGTCGAGGCCTGCGGTATCTGTCGTTCCGACTGGCACGCGTGGCAGGGCCACGGCGAGTGGGCCGACGACCAAGCCCCTCTCGATTATGTGCTCGGCCACGAGCCGGCGGGCCGCGTCGTCGAGACGGGTCCGGACGTGACCGGCTTCTCGGTCGGTGACAGCGTCGTCGTCCCGTTCAGTCTCGGCTGTGGCGCGTGTTCACACTGCTATTCCGACCATGGGAACACCTGCCCCGACGGGCTGGCGCTCGGTTTCGAGCGTCCCGTCCCCGGCGCGTTCGCCGAGCAGGTGGCCGTCCCGAACGCATCCTACAACCTCCAGCCGATTCCCGACGGCGTCTCCTTCCGAGACGTGGCCGCCGTCGGCTGTCGGTACATGACGGCCTTCCACACCCTCGCACACCGGGCCGATATCTCCGGTGGCGACTGGGTCGCGGTCCACGGCTGTGGCGGCGTCGGGCTTTCGACCGTCCAGATTGCCGACGCACTCGGTGCGCGAGCGATTGCCGTCGACGTTGACCCCGAGGCGCTCGCCCGCGCCGAGCGTGCGGGCGCGGTCGCGACCGTAGAGTCAGACCCGGTCGAGGCGATCCGCGACATCACTCACGGCGGGGCCGACGTGAGCGTCGACGCGCTCGGTCGCGCGGAGACCGCGCGCAACTCCGTCCGGTGTCTCCGCGAGCGCGGCACCCACGCACAGGTCGGACTGACGACCGAGGCCGAGAAAGGTGTGGTGTCGCTGCCGACCGACTGGATGACCCGGTGGGAGATTGATTGGCTCGGCGCGCGCGGGATGCCTCCGACTAGATTCGGTGAACTGCTCTCGATGGTCGAAAGCGGCCACCTCGACCCCGGGTCGCTCGTCGGCCGGGAGGTGTCGCTCGATTCGGTGTCGGAGCGACTCGCCGCGATGTCGACGTACGACACCGACGGCATCGAGGTGTTGACGTTCTAACGCCGGGGGAGTCGCAGGCGGACGCTGTTGCCCCCGAGGTCGCTCTCCTCGAAGCTGAGCGTCCCGCCAAACGTCTCCGTCGCCCAGCGGACGAGCCACAGCCCCAGCCCGCGGCCGTGGCGAACAGGGGTGATGTCGGCGTCGTCGCCCACGACGGCGCGCTCGATTTCGGGAATCATCGGGCCGTCGTCCTCGACGGCGATGTCGGCCCAGCTGTCGGCGTCGGCGGCCCGGGCGGTCAATTGGACCGTCGGCTCCGGGTCGGGGTTGTGTCTGACGGCGTTGTCGGCGAGGCTGTCGAGCGCGCGCCGGAGGTGGTCGTTCGCGTAGACGACGAGTTCCTCAGGGAGGTCGGTATCGACGGTCGCGGTCGGAGCGTTCGCGCGCGTCTCGCTCGCTACCTGCCGGACGAGCGGGACGGCGTCGATACCCGACTCGTCCACCTCCGGCTCGTCGAGCATCCGCTGGATGTCCGCGCTCTCTTCGGCTAGCGTCTCCAGTTCGCGGGCCGCTCGCTCGACCGTCGCGGCCGTCTCTGTCCGTTCTGCTGTCGGCTCGCCCTCCGCGAGCAGCCGCGCGGTGTTGCCGGCGATGACGTTGGCCCCGTTGCGGAGGTTGTGTCTGAGGATGCGATTCATCACCTGAATCCGGCGCTCGCTCCGTGTCACCTCCGTCAGGTCGGTGTAGACGGCGAACCCGTCCAGTCCGCCCGCTTCGTCGGTGTACGGTATCCCCCGGTAGAGAAACTCCCGCAGCCCTGTCGCCGTCTCCCGACGCACCCGCTGGTAGTTCACCTCACCCGCTCGCGTCTGTTCGTCGAGCGCCTCGGCTTCGGTCGCCAGCCACTCGGGGACGATCCAGTCGTTGAGCGGTTCGCCGACGATCTCCGCGGCCCCGTAGCCGAACTGCTCGGTGAACGCCCCGTTCACCTCCCGGACGACCGGCGTTCCGTCGACGAACTCGAACTCGACGACCGCGTCCTGGACGTGCGGGATGAGATGGTGGTAGCGGTCGTCGGTGTCGACGGCTGCCTCGTCACGCGGGGAACTATCCATCGTTTCCGTATTCCTCCGGTTCGGGGTTAGTGCTTCGGTAGCGACAGTCGGAAAACAGCACGTTCGTCAACTTCACTGCCGCCGGAACGAACGCAAAGAGCTACGGCGCTCGCCGTCTCCCCACCGTGTGTCGTGTCCCTGCTTGCACCGCTGCGCGAGACGCTTCCCGCTCGGGTCGGTATCGATACCCGCGGGCTCGCCGCCGTCCGTATCGCCCTCGGGCTGCTCGTGCTCTGTGACCTCGCGCTCCGGCTCCCCGACATCGCCGCGTTCTACACCGACGCCGGCGTCCTCCCGCGGTCGCTGCTTGCGGAGGCGTATCCGACCATCAGCCAACTGTCGTTGTATCTCCTCTCGGGGTCGCTCGCGTGGGGGACCTTTCTGTTCGGGCTGACGGCGCTCGCGGCGGTCGCCCTCGTCGTCGGCTACCGGAGCCGGCTGGCCGCGCTCGTGCTGTTCGTCCTCCTGCTCTCGCTCCACGCGCGGAATCTCCTCATCGCCAACGCCGGCAACTGGCTCCTGCGTCGGCTGTTGTTGTGGTGTGCGTTCCTCCCAATCGGTCGCCGGTGGGCGCTCGACGCCCGGCACGTCGCCGCCGACCGCGGCCGCGCCGTCTCCATTGCGACGCTCGGCGTCCTCGTACAGGTGGTCGTCGTCTACGCCGTCAACGCCGTGCTCAAGCTCCGCGGTGACCGCTGGGTCGAGGGGAGCGCCGTCCAGTACATCTATCAGGTCGACTCGCTCACCGTTGGACTCGGCGATCTCGTCGCGGGGACGCCGCTGCTCTCGGTCGGGAGCCACGCGTGGCTCGCTCTCCTCGTCTGTTCGCCCCTGCTCGTGCTCGCGCGCGGTCACGTCCGGACGCTGCTCGTCGCCGCGCTCGCCGGTGGCCACCTGTTCATGTTCGCGACCCTCCGGCTCGGGGTGTTCCCGCTCGTCTCCGTTGCGAGCTTGCTCGTCTTCCTCCCGCCGCCGGTCTGGGACCGCGTCGAGCGAGTGACCGAGCCGTTGCGCGCACGCCTCCGTGACCCCGCGGCCGCGCTCCCGACGCCTGACGACTGGCCGACCGTCCCGCGACCCGCAACCCAGACGCTCACAGCCGTCGCGCTCGCGTTCGTGCTCGTGTGGTCGCTCGCGAGCATCGGGTTTCTGACGGTGCCCGCGGCACCCGTCGACCCCGAAGAGCGCCGGTGGGACATGTTCGCGCCACAGCCGAAGACCGCGGACAGCTGGTCGGTTCCGGTTGGCACGACGACCGACGGCCAGCGCGTCGACGTCTTCCGCGGCGGCGAGCCACAGTTCGCCGTCGCCGACAGCGGGGCAACGTACCCCAACGTCAGTTGGTATCTGTATCTCACCAGCTTGCCCGACGCGGCGACGCTCCGGCCCGGCTTCGCCGACTACCTCTGTGACCGGTGGGACCGGCGTCACGACTCGCGGCTCGCGACCGTCGAACTGTTCCATGTCACACAGGAGATGTATCCGGAGCCGTCGGCTCCCGACCGACGGTCGCTCGGGACGTTCGACTGCTGAGTTACTCGCCGCCGACGGTGATGACCGGGACCGAGGCGGTGCGGACGGTCTGTTCGGCGACCGAGCCGAGCAGGATGCGGTCGACGCCGCGGCGGCCGGTCGTCCCGAGCACGACCGCGTCTATCCCGTTCGCCTCGGCGTACTCGCCGAGTGCGCTCGATGGCTTCCCGTCGATGACCGCGGTGGTCACATCGACGCCCTCCGGGGCGTCCCCTGCGACACCTCCCACCGTCTCGCGTGCGGCGGCTCTCGCGCCGCTGGTGTCGAGCACGGACCGAACGTCTGGACCGAGTTCCGCCGTGTCGATGACCGTGACGACGTGGACCGAAGCGTCCAGCGTCTCTGCGAGCGCGAAGGCGTGGCTCGCGGCGCGGTCGGCGGTCGCGCTCCCGTCCGTCGCGACGAGAATCCGCTTGTAGGGGAACGTGAGCGGGTCGTGGTCACCGCCCCGGAGCGTGAGCACCGGCACGTCGGCGAGTCGGACGACCTTCTCGGTCACGCTCCCGAGCAGCCCCCGGGCGACGCCCGTCCGGCCGTGGGTCGCCATCGCGATACAGTCGTAGTCGAACTCGCTGGCGTACTGGGCGACGGTGTCGGCCGGACTCCCCTGTACCACGTCGGTCGTGTACTCGACGCCGAAGGTGTCGAGCACCTCGCCGGCGTCGTCGACCACGTCGCGGCCGGCGGCCTCGAGTGCGTCCACCAGTCCGTCGTTGGTGACGGTGACGCTGTCGCGGGCGGTGTCGGCGACGTGGAGCAGTCGCACCTCGGCGTCGAACCGGAGCGCGAGTTCACAGGCGTGTGGCAACAGCGCCATCTCGACGCTCGACTCGTCGACCGGGACGAGTAGCTTCTCGTACATACACAAGGCGGCGACGCGGGAGAGATTAAATCCACCCGGCCGAACAGGGGGTATGCACCAGACCACGCCCGCGCCCGACACGCGCCTCCCGACGGCGTGACCCGAACCCTGCTCGTGGCCGGGACCGCGAGCCACGTCGGGAAATCCACCGTCGCCGCCGGACTCTGCCGGCTGTTCGCCGACAGCTACGACGTGGCTCCGTTCAAGGCGCAGAACATGTCGAACAACGCCCGCGCCGTCACCGCGACCGTCGGCCCGGAGCCGTACGGCGAAGTCGGCGTCTCACAGCACGTACAGGCCCGCGCCGCCCGAACGCCGACGACGACAGACCACAACCCAGTCCTGCTGAAACCGCGGGGGGACGGCGAGAGCCAACTCGTCGTGAACGGGCGCCCCCTCGCGAACGTCGCCGCCGGAGCGTACTACGACGACTACTGGGAGGAGGCGCGCGCGGCAGCCGTCGCCGCCCACGACCGCCTCGCGAGCACGGCCGACGTCGTCGTCGCTGAGGGGGCCGGCTCGATCGCCGAGCCGAACCTGCTCCACCGCGACCTCGCCAACGTCGAGACCGCCCGGTTCGGCGACGCTGACATCCTGCTGGTCGCCGACATCGAACGCGGCGGGGTCTTCGCCCACGTCGTCGGGACGCTCGAACTCATGCCCGACGACCTCGAATCCCGGGTGGTCGGTGTCGTCATCACGAAGTTCCGCGGCTCGCGTGACCTCCTCGACCCCGGTATCGAGGAGCTCGAAGCTCGGACCGGAGTGCCGGTGCTCGGCGTGATTCCCTACGACGACCCCGGTCTCCCCGAGGAGGACAGCGTCGGCATCCCCGACGCGATGACCGGGCTGGAGACGGACGAGCCCGGAGCCGGCGTCACTGTCGGCGTCGTCCGCTTCTCGCACATCTCGAGCGCGACCGACGTGGGACCGTTGGCCGACGCGCCCGGCGTGTCGGTTCGGTATCTCGCCCCCAACGCTCCCCTCGACTGTGACGCGCTGGTCCTTCCGGGGACGAAGAACACCGTCGACGACCTCCGGGAGCTACAGGCGGCCGACTTCGGCGACCGCCTCGCCGACTTCGAGGGCCCCGTGGTCGGCATCTGTGGCGGCTACCAGATGCTCGGCGAGCGACTGCTCGGAGCCGACGTGGAGGGGACCGGCGAGACGGAGACGGTCGACGGTTTCGGCCTGTTGCCAGTCGAGACGACCTTCTCTCCCGAGAAGCGCGTGACACAGACGACCGTGACGGTCGAGGGTGCGGGACCACTCGCCGGCGCGACGGGCGAGACCACCGGCTACGAGATTCACGCCGGCGACACCCGGCGGCTGGGAGACGTGCCCGCGCCGCTCGGTCCCGACAGCGCCCGTGTCGGCGGCGTGCTCGGCACCTACCTCCACGGGCTGTTCGAGAACGACGCAGTCAGGCAAGCGTTCCTCGACGGCGTGTTCGCGTCGGCGGGTGTCGAGCGCCCGACGGACGATGCCGAGGACGTGAACCCCTACGACGCGGCCGCGCGGCTCGTCGGCGAGCACGTCGATACCCGCCCGCTGGAGCCGTAGCGCCGGGGGCGTTATCGATTCAACATCCGGTAAGCGATGTACACGAGTCCGATGGTGATGAGGAGATTCAGGAGGACCAGTTCTGTACCGCCGGGGATGCCGAACTGGAGGGGCGTCATACGCGATGCTACTCGTGCACGGTAATAGTTCTTCTGTACCGACAGGTCGGCTTACGCCTCGGTGACGGGAATCGCGACGCCGTCAGACTGCTCGCTCGACCCGGTCTCGCGTTCGATTTCCCCGCCGTCCGGCAGGACCTTCCGGCCGGGAATCGGGACCGCGAGCGCGCCGGCGATGTAGCCACCCGCCGCACCGAAGCCCGCACCGACGCCGGCTCCGACCGGGCCGGCGCGCGCCCCGAGGCTGGCTCCGACGCTCGCGCCTGCGGATGCCGCACTCTTCGCGGGGTCGAATGATGGAATCATCGCCCGCAGATACGGTCTCGTGATTTAAAGATGTAGGGGGCGTCAGTAGCCGTTCGCGCCCTCGCGTCCGATGAACATGTACAGCAGGATACCGATGACCGGCGCGAGGAAGACGACGACGGCCCACAGGAACGCGGGCTGTTCGCTGTGTCGTTGAGCGTCGTTGTACACCCACAGCGTCAGGGCGATGAAGAAGGCGAACACGAGCAGGCCGAACAGCCCAACGACCGCACCGGCGGCTTGGAGGGGGACCAGTTGCAGCATACCGCGTAGCTGTTCCGGTGGATAAAAACGTTGTTCAGACCGCGTCAGCGAGCACCTTCGCCGCGACAAGAATCGGGTCCCAGACGGGCGAGAACGGCGGCGCGTACGCCAAATCCAGCCGCTCGAGTTCGGCGACGGTGTGGCCGGCGTTGAGCGCGGTCGCGAGCGTGTCGATGCGCTTTGCCGCGCGGTCGGTCCCGACGACGCTCCCGCCGAGGACGCGCCCGGTCCCGCGGTCGGCGGTGAGGGTGACGGTCGTCTCGGCGGCTCCGGGGTAGTAGCCCGAGCGGGACCCCGCGGTGATGGTCTCGGACACCGGTTCGAAGCCGGCATCGCGCGCCTCGCGCTCGGTGACGAAGCCCGCCCGACCAGCCCCGAGGTCGAACGCCTTCACGACGGCCGTGCCGGCGATGTCGCCGACGGGTGTCGGCTCGCCGGCGACTGTCTGACCGATCGCTCTGCCCGCCCGGTTCGCCGTCAGCCCGAGCGGGACCCACGTCGGTTCGCCGGTGACAGTGTGGCGCGATTCGGCCACGTCACCGGCGGCGTACACCCCGTCGGTGTCGGTGCACCCGTAACGGTCCACGGCCACCGCCTCCGTCTCTCCGAGCGCGATGTCGGCGTCCTCGGCGATGTCGGTGTTCGGCGTGATGCCGACCCCGACGACGGCCATGTCGATGGCGAGCCGCTGGTCGCCGTAGCGAATCCCACTCACTCCCTCGTCGCCGGCGTCGAACCCTTCGACCTCGGTACCGGTGTGGACGACGACCCCCTCGGAGTCGAGGGTTGACTCGACCGCCCCGGCGACGGCAGGCCCGAACGGCGGGAGGAGGTCGCCGCGCTGGAACAGGTGTACGTCGGTGCCGTACGCAGAGAACGCCTCGGCCATCTCGACGCCGACGTAGCCGCCGCCGACGATGGCGACCGTCTCGGGGGCCGGACGGGTGGCGTACGGCCGGAGGCTGTCGGGGTCCATCGGGCCGAGCGCGGCGCTGTCGGGGTCGAACGCCGGGTCCACGCGGGCGCGGATGGCCGCCGCGTCCGGAAGCCCGTGGAGGGTGAACACGTCTTCGCCGGTCTCGAACGGCTGAGTCGCGCGGGCACCCGTCCCGAGCAGCAGGTCGCCGTACGCCTGCTCGCGCTCGCCGTCGGGACCGACGACGGTGACGGTCTCCGCCTCGGGGTTGATTGCCGTCACCTCGTGGTCGCGGTGAAGGGCGACGTCTCGCTCCTCGATTTCCTCGGGCGTGAGCGAGATGAGATCCGTCAGCTCCTCGACCTCGCCTTTGACGTAGTAGGGCGTCCCGCAGTGGGCGTACGACACCCACTTTCCCTTCTCGAAGACGACGACCTCGCGCTCGGGGGCTTCGCGCTTACACTTGCTGGCGGCGCTCAAGCCGGCGGCGTCCCCACCGACGACGACGAACGGGTCCATACGAATGGTTCGCGGGGCGCATACAAAAGGGTGTGCGCGGTCAGTCGTCGGCTGGCGCGGCGTCCGGCCGGTACTGTTCGCTGACGCGCTTCCAGACGCCGGAGCGGAACCGGTAGTAGTTCAACAGTGCCGGAATCGTCGTCTCGGCGACGAAGGCCAGATACAGCCCCCACATGCCGAGTGAGGTGACGCCACCGACGTACGCCAGCGGAATCGAACAACAGAACATGCCGAGGAACTGCGCGGCAAAGGGCCACCGGGTGTCGCCGCTGGCGTCGAGGGGACCGGCCGCGCCCCCCGAGACCCCCTGCATGATGACGGCGACACAGGCGGCGTAGACGAGCGAGACGGCGATGGGGACGGCGGGGTCGGTCGGCGAGTCGGCGAAGAAGCCGACGATCTGCTCGGCAAAGACCGCGACGATGACGGCCGAGACGAGATAGACGCCGACGGCGTGGCGGACGATTTCACGCCCGTACGCCTCGGCTTCCGCCTCGTCGTTCGCGCCCAGCGACCGCCCGACGAGCGAGGAGGAGGCCAGCTCGAAGCCCCACCCCGGCGTGTTCATGATGCCCCAGATGCGGCGCGCGATGACGAACGCCGCGGCGACCTCGACGCCGAAGTAGCTGTCGAGGATGATGAACATCGGGAACTCGGCGACGGTCCAGACGAGCGAGCGGCCGAAGACGGGCGTCCCGATGTCGATGACGTCACGGACGGTCTCGCGGATGAGATACGGGCCGCGAACGTCGATGGAGACGGGAAATGACCCGACGCCCGGCAGATGTCCCCGGAGCAGGATGATCGTGAACGCGAGGGTTCCGGCCGCGTTCGAGAGCACGGTTCCGAGTCCCGCGCCGGCCGCGCCGAGTCCGAACCCGAAGATGAACAGCGCGTTCAGCCCGATGTTGGCGACGGCTGCGCCGCCGCGAACGAGCATCGGAGTCCGGGCGTCGTCCACGCCGATGAAGACGCGCGAGCCGACCAGATTCAGGGCGGCGAAGGGGACGCCGAAGGCGACGACGCGCAGATACTCGCCGCCGTAGCCGACGGCCGCGGCGTTGTCGCTGACGAGTCGGATGAGCGGTTCTGCCTGCGTCGCGAGCACGGCCATCACCGGGAGCGTGACGAGCAGAGCGACGGCGGCCGACGACCGGACGGCCTGTGCCAGCCCGTCGTTGTCGGCGTCGGAACCGAACCGCTGTGAGACGAGCGCGATTGCGCCGGCGGCGGCCCCGCCCCCGAGCGCGAACGCCAGCCCCCAGTAGGGACCGGCGAACCCGACGCCCGCGACGCCGGTCGAGCCGAGCACCGTCCCGACCATCGCTACGTCGACGGCGTTCTTCGACATCCGGGCGATACCGGTGACGACGCGCGGCCACGCGAGGTCGGTCGTCTGCCGGACCCGGTGTTCGTCGGCGAGACCGAGTCGCGCGAGTGCGAGTCCGACCACGAGGACAACGCCGCGAACCGGGTTCGGGAGCCGCGCGGCGACGCCGCTGGCGACGGCCCGCAGCGACGTGAGGGCCGAAAGAACCATGTGTGTGGCGAGCGAAGCCGCCCGCCGCGGCGCGGAACTGCTGATGTACTGACTAACTAGTCAGTCGGTTATGAACGTTGTCGTTTCTCGACAGATGTAGGCGTGATAGCGTCGGTCACACCACCGACCGCGACTTCCGGCGAGCAGTCACACGCGAGTGCGGCAGCGACCCGTCGGAGGTGACGACGCGCCGCCGGCGCGTCGACAGCGTCTGCAGACTGTTCGAACGCGTGCCGGGTCGCCCGTGGTCCGTCGACCGCGACACCGCCGGCCAGTCGGTCGAGTTCGGGCGCGAACGCGTCGTACTCTCCGTCCGCCGCGTGTTCGACAGACGCAGCGAGGGTCGCTCCCGCACGGAGGTCGGCCGCGACCGCATCGAGGAACCGCTCGCACTCCGCGGTCTGACGGCGTCGGGTTCGGGGTCGAGTTCGCGTCCGAAGCGTCGTCGCCACCCCCTCAGCGAATTTCTCGATTTCTCCTCGCTCTCGGGTCGTATCGAGCGCGTCGAGCCGCGCCGGGAGCGTCTCTTCGGGACCACACAGCGCGCGACAGCAGTCGGCGAACGCAGACGACCTGGTCGTTCGCGCGGTCGATTCGAGCGCCGACCCGGCACCCTCCAGTGTGGCGCGGTCTCGGAGCGACGCGAACGCCTGTGCCGTCGGACCGTCGCTCGTCCGCACGACCGCACCGAACAGTCGCTCCCGGTCGGTCGTACCCGCGACGCAGCGCCGGAGCGTCGCCGCCGCGTGGGGCATCGCGTGGTCCAGTCGTCTGTCCCGTCGCCACCGCGCGAACCGGAGTCGAGCGAAGCCGACCCGAACGAGGAGCAACCGCACGCCGACCACGGTCGCGAGCCCGACGAGAAGCCCCGAGCGCACGGTCGGGCGAGTCGCCGCCGTGGCCGTTCCGACAGCGAGCGCGGCGAGCCACGCCCAGGTGTAGAGCCGGACGACGTACCCGTCGACACGCTCCGTGCGACTACTCCGCGCGCGCCGCCAGTCGCTCGCGTGGCGAGAAAACAGCGCATGTGCGACCCGTTTCGGACGCGCCTGCCGCGCGAGTGCACGGACCGAATCCATACCTGTTCCCGCGGCTCGCTGCGTTTAACTCTTCTACTATGAGACGAAACAAACCACATTCGCCCGGACACTCAAGCCGCCGGGACACTTTCCTCCGGTATGAGCGAGCAGTCCGTGCTGTTGTACGACGGGAGCCGGCCGCTGTTCCGACGGCTCGCGCGCGCCGTCGAACGCCGCGCCGATGGGCTGGCGCTCGTCCCGCTGGGGAGCGAGACGGGCGCGGCCTTCTTAGACCGGCAGTTCGGCGAGCGGCCCTTCGCCTTCCTGCTCGTCGCGGGCGACCGGGTCTACGCCGGTGGGACGGCCATCTCGCAGCTGCTCGAACGCTACGGCGCGGGCGAGCGTCTCACCGCCCTCGCCGAGCGACTCTACGACGTGGGCGGTGACTCCTTCGGCCGGGTCGTCCACGGCGCGGAACCGGCCGACATCGACGGACAGTTCACCCTCGACGACGACGCGGCGACCGTCCTCTGGGGCGCTGTCGGCGTCGAAATCGACGTGCAGGACGCTACCTGAGGCCGCTCGCGGTGGCCATCGCCTCCCCGATCGACGTGCGGTCGATAGGGATGACCGACTGGATATCTGCCTCGGCGCTCACCGTCACCGGGTAGCGCATGCTCTCGATGAGCGGGCGCGCCATGTTGTAATCGACATCCGTCACCATCCGGAGCCAGTGGGCCGATAGCTCGGGACTCATCACCGGCACCGGGATGAGGACGATGTGTTTTTGCTTCAGTGCGGCGAGCAACCGGAGCATCGACTCGTAGGTGTGGACCGTCGGGCCGCCGATTTCGTAGGTCTCTCCTCGGGTCGCCGGCACGTTGAGGACGCCGACCAGATACCGTATCGCGTCGTCGATGTAGATGGGCTGACACGGCGTCTGTACCCATTCGGGGACGATCATCACCGGGAGCCGGTCGGTCAAATCGTCGATGATGCGGAAGCTCGAACTCCCCGCGCCGATGATGATGGCCGCCCGCAACACCGTCAAGTCGTAGCCGCCGGCCGCGAGCAGCCCCTCCACCTCGCGTCTGGAATCGAGGTGCGCCGACTGCGTTTCGTCGCTGGTGATGCCGCTGAGATAGACGACGCGGTCAACGTCGCCGGCGTCGGCCTGCGACCTGAATCGCTTGGCGTAGCGGCGGTCCCGCTCCACGAAATCCGCCGCCGACAGCGAGTGGAGCAGGTAGTAGGCCACGTCAATATCCTCACAGAGGCCCTCGAGCGTCGACGGCTCGGCGAAATCCGCCTCGCGCGGCTCGACGCCTTCGGGGAACCCGTGGCTCGTCGCCGACCGCGAGCAGGCCACTACCTCGTGACCCGCTTCGGCCAGCGCTTCGACGAGTCGCGACCCCACGAATCCCGTTGCCCCGACGACGAGTGCGCGCATGAGAAAAGCGAGGTGCCGTCGTCACATATCGATTTGGGTGAGAATGACACACTAACTGTCGGTGAGCGCGGCGAGTCGCTGCTCGATTTCGGTCTCGAGCCAGCCGGCGAACGCCGTCTCGTCGGTGTCGTCGAACGCGACGTAGTTATCGAAGAACGCGACCGGGCCGGTGAGCCGGACGGCCTCGTACACCGGTCGACGCTGGTCGTAGCCGTCGGGAAGCGACCCGGCGACCGCGGCGTACCCCTCGTGGTAGGCCGCGACGATAGCGGGGTCGGCGCGCCCGCGTGTCGGCGCGAACTGCTGTGATCGGGCACGGTACAGGTCTCGCACCGGGTCACCGACGTGTGCCCGTTCCCAGTCGAGCAGGCCGACCGACCCCGCCGAGACGACGGCGTTCGGTCGTGCCGGGTCGCCGTGGAGCAACACCGCCGGCGCGTCGGTGAGCCGGTCGCGCCACCCGTCGAGCGCGTCGAGCAGTCTGTCGAAGTAGTCGTCGTACCGTGTCGCGTCGGTCATCGCGCGGGTGTGGCGAATTGACTCGGCCAGCACGTCCGGCCACGCCGCGGGGTCGAGGCGGAGTCCCTCGCCGTCGCCACCGACCACCCGTCCGGCGGTGTCGAACCGTTGCTCGTGCACGCGTGCGAGCGTCCGCCCGACGCCCGCGGCCAGTTTGCGGCGCGTCTCGCCGTCGGCCCCGCTCCACCGCGCAAGCAACGAATCGCCGGTCATCGCTTCGGTGGCGAGGTACGGTCTCTGTCCGTCGGGGTCGGCCCGCAGGACCGTCGGCACGGCAACGTCGGTCGTGTCGGCGACGAACTCGATGGCGGCCCGCTCACGGCGGATTCGCTCGCCGTCGCGTGCGCACTTCAGATACGCAGGCGGGTGGGTCGCGAACGCGACCCGGACGGTCGCGGTGTCGGGGTTCCACGACGGGCCGGTGTCGCCGACCTCCCGCACCGTTCGGTCGGGGAACGCCCGTTCGACGACCGGTGTTGCGTCCATACGCTCTGCTCTCGGGGAGTTCGTATCGGTTTTGTGGCGGACCCGGAGGTTCAAGCCGGGGCGGGGACCAACGTGTGACATGCCATTTCACCCCACCGACGCACAGACGGCACTCCGGAGTGAGGCCCGGGAGTTCGCCACCGACGAGATCGTCCCCGTCGCAGACGAACTCGACCACGAGGCCCGGTATCCTGCGGACATCATGTCCGCCCTCGGGGAACGGCGGTGGGCGGGACTGACCCTCCCCGAGTCCGTCGGCGGGCTTGGGCGTGGCTACGTCGCGCTCGCGCTCGTGACCGAGGAACTGGCGGCGGCGTCGATGCCGGTCGCCTCGGCGCTGAATCTCCATCTCGGCGTCGCACAACTCACCGCGGAACACGGAACCCCGGCCCAGCGGGACCGTTGGCTCGACTCGATGGCGCGCTTCGAGACGGTCGCCGCGCTCGGCCTGAGCGAGGACAACGCCGGCAGCGACAAGTCGGGCATCGAGACGACGGCAGAACGCGACGGTGAGGGATGGCGGCTCACCGGCCACAAGCGGTGGGTGTCGAACTTCCACGAGGCTGACCTCGTGTGCACGTACGCGCGTACCGGCGACGAACCGTTTCCGGGCGGTATCACCGCCTTCCTCGTGGACAGCGAAGCGTTCACCCTCGACCGCGAGTGGGACACGCTCGGCGCGCGCCCGGTTCCGGCCTGCCGAGTCACGCTCGAGGACGCGTTCGTCCCCGACGAGCGGCGACTCGGCGCGGTCGGAGAGGGGTATCGCCACCGGAGCACCGTCGCCAACGGCGTGAACGTCCCCGCACGCGGTGTCGGTATCGCCCGCGCCGCCCGCGACGCCGCGGCGACACACACGACCGACCGCAAGCAGGCCGGGAACCCCCTCGCCGACCGGCAGGGCGTCCGCTGGGAGCTGGCGTCGCTAACACGCCGATTCGAGACGGCCAGGGCCGTGACCCTGCGGGCGGCCGACCGCGCCGACCGCGGGCTCGACTACGGGCGGGCGATGGCGACGGCGAAACTGGAGGCGACGGAGGCGGCCGTCGAGAACGCCAACGACGCGCTCCAGCTCCACGGCGGTATCGGCTACACCCGCGAGCGCTCCGTCGAGCGGTATCTGCGCGACGCGAAGCTGCTGACGATCGCCGGCGGACCGAACGCCGGCCACCGTGACGCGCTCGGCGCGGCAGTCGTCGAGGAACACCGCTAAGCCGGTCGCGGCGCTTCCGTCGGTGTGCACTGGAAGCTGTTCGCGACGGTCGCGGATGCGGCCGGCGAGCGCGAGTCAACGCTCGAACTCGGAGACGGTGCGACCGTCCGCGACGCGCTGGACGCGCTGTTCGAGCGCCACCCCCAGCTCCGCGAGGAGGTGCTGGACGACGAGGGCGATCTCCACGAACACATCACGCTGCTGTGTGGCGAGACGAACCCGTTTCTCGACGGTCAGGGGTTCGATGAGCCGGTCGGCAAGGGGGAGACG